>ENA-OPFF01000039-OPFF01000039.1-human-gut-metagenome-genome-assembly--contig:-NODE-39-length-30848-cov-2.670250_pt1 | contig 30848 bp, 18 predicted proteins | sample MGYA00241713_ERZ501558 | MGnify/ENA primary metagenome ERZ501558 (study PRJEB25962, sample SAMEA2042429) | human gut metagenome | biome: human gut; feature: human-associated habitat; material: faeces...
CGTGTAGAAATGGCGATGGAAGGTTTGCGCTGGTATGATATTAAGCGTTGGAAGGCTGGTAACGAATACTTGTCGGGCAAGGTGCGCGGTGCAAGCTTCGTGGACGAGAACAAGCTTGACACTCGCAAGTTCGAAGAGGCAAGAGATTATCTTTGGGCAGTTCCTATCAGTGAAATCAATTTGAATCCCAATCTGGCGCCTAACAATCCGGGATATGGAAATTAACGTGTATCTAAACTCATTAAAAACAATAGAACAATGAAAACAATATTCTCAACAATAGCTCTTTTTTCGGCAGTCCTCTTTGCTACGTCTTGTACGGAAGACATGGAATACAAGGATTCCAAAGTTTCCTCAGTAAATCAGTTGTATGAACCCACTGACGGCAAGGAAGTAGTCTTGCAATCGTCGGCCAGCGCCAGCCTGTTCTTTGAATGGGAGTCGGCCAAGGCTGAAGATAGCGGTGCCCCTCTTTATGAAGTGGTATTCGATAAAGAAGGTGGAGATTTTTCTAAGCCTATTTACAAAGTGCTTTCTGACAATGGCGGTTCTTTGAGCTATGCTACCATCAGCCACAAGACATTGAACAAGGTTGGTGCGGCTGCCGGATTGAACAGTGGTGAGACGGGTACACTTGTTTGGACAGTAATGGCTTCCAGAGGTTTGAATTCTGTAATGGCAAAGGAAAGCAAGAAGCTCACCATCACTCGCTTGGTGGGATTTGAAGAGATTCCGGCACAGCTTTACTTGACCGGAAGTGCTACTGAAGGTGGTATGGATGCTTCTAAGGCTGTGGCGTGTGCTTCACCCGAAAAGGATAAGTTCGAAGTCTTTACGAAGTTGGAAGGCGGAAAGACTTACAAACTGGTAGATAGAGCAGCCGAAGGTGCCAAGGTGTTTTATATCAATGGCAATAAGATTATGGAAGGCGAAGGCGAGACAACCGTAGAAAAGACGGGAGTTTACCGCATTGAGATGGATTTCTCCATTGCATCTGTAACCGTCAGGGAAGTAAGTAAGATGGAATTCTACTTCTGTCCGAGTGGTGCCGCAACTTTTGAATTGCCTTATGTTGGAAACGGTGTGTTCTGCGGTCAGGATAAAATTGAGTTCAAGCAAGAAGGATGGGGGCGCGACCAACGCTATAAGTTCTTGATGACTTATGCTGATGGTAGTATACAGTATTGGGGAACCAAGAATACTACAGACTCTAATCCTGGTGCGGCTACTCCCGAAGATCCTTATTTCTACATTATGGAGACTCCTGATAACCAATGGGATCAGAAGTGGAAACTGAACAATGAATTCGATGGTGCGGCCGATGGCCACAATCCGGGTGCCATCACCAAGATTAGTGTGATATTCAATGTGGAGAACTATACTCATAAAGTGGAATTGGCCAACTAATTTAAGGAGAGATTATGAAAAAAATATTATTTTGTCTGCCCCTGCTTCTTTTGGCACTTCAATCGTGCGAGATAGAAGATGAGTATATGTATGATAAGGGGCTTTACACCATAGATTGGGATGCGGCTGCCGACAGCAGTTCTGTGACCCTGATAGATCGTTTCTGGAATACGGAAGAGAATTATTTCAACTACGGGAATGACGGTTCAATCAAGGATTTCCATTATTGGCCGCAGGCTCATGCTATGGATGTGATGATAGATGCTTACAATCGTACCGGAGATAGCAAGTACAGCGACTTGTTCGACAAATGGTATGTCGGTATCAAGGCAAAGAACGGTGGCAGTTATTGGAACAACTTTTATGATGATATGGAGTGGATTGCTCTCACCATGATTCGCTTGTACGAAGTTACTGATGAAAACAAGTATCTGGAAACTTCTCAAGAGATGTGGAATGAAATCAAGACCGGTTGGAACGATTACGCAGGTGGTGGCATTGCTTGGACTCACGACCGGCTATGGAGCAAAAATGCTTGTTCCAACGGTCCTGCTGCTTTGATTGCTGCTCGTCTTTACCGTATTAACGGGAATCAGGAGGATTTGGATTGGGCTGTCAATATTTATAAATGGGAGCGTGAAAATTTATTTAACCCTGCTACCGGCGCCATCTATGATAATGTGAACGGTGAAACGGGTGAGTTGAGTACACTTTCTCTTTCTTATAACCAAGGTACATTCTTGGGTGCTGCTTACGAACTGTATAAGATCACAGGAGAAGAGTCCTATTTGAAAGATGCTCGTAAGGCTGCCAATTTCGGTATCAGTAATAGCAGCATGATAGATACTGGAAACAATTTACTTCGTGATGAAGGCGATGGTGACGGAGGTTTGTTTAAGGGTATTTTCATGCGTTATTATGTGCAGTTGATTATGGAACCGAATTTGGACCCCATATATAAGAAGAAATTCATCACTTTCTTTAACAATAATGCTGAAATCTTGTGGCGAAAGGGAATCAATAAACTTGATTTGCTGTATAATACTAACTGGGCAATGAACAATAGCGGTAACAACCATTTGACTACGCAGACAAGTGGTTGTACTTTGATTGAAGCCAAAGCTCTCTTTGAAAAGAGCCTGAAATAAGTTAGCAATTAAAAGTGTGTCGAAACTCAATCTGGTTATTGGGTTTCGGCACATTTTTTTTTAGAGCCAGTTTTAATTGGCAGTTATTTTGGAAATAATGTTTTTAGAGACAACAGTTTTTTATATAAAATAAACACAAAAGATGAAACAGAATCAATATTTATTTCTACTGTTCGCCCTGATTGTTCTGACGGGCTGTGGCGGTACGCAGAAGAAATTAACCGAATATGTCAATCCTTTCTTGGGTACGGCTACTTTGTGGGAGCCTGAGGACTTAGGGTATACGCGCAAAATAAAGTCACGTACATGGGGTGCGGAAACTTATCCGGGTGCTACCTTGCCCAACGCAATGGTGCAGCTCAGCCCCGTTACACAGTTTCGTAGCGGTGCGGGCTATCAATATGAGGACACTGTGATTTATGGTTTTTCACATACTGCTAAAGGGCATTGGAACTTGTTGCATGTCCCCATGTTGCCAGTGGTGGGAACTATCGCTCCGGGTAATTATTGCTCCGGGTTTAGTCACGAGAAGGAATCTGCGCATCCGGGGTATTACCAAGTTTATCTGGAACGCTATAAAGTGAACGCCGAGTTGACCAGTACCTTGCGTTGTGCCTACCATAAATATACTTTCGGCAAGGGCGACGATAAGTCATTATTGGTAGACATCCGCCGTTCTAATAATGATGTCCGTGATTGGAAGATTGAGAAGGTTGACGATAATACGTTCACGGGTTATCAAGATGGCGATGGTAAAATCTACTTTTACGCTAAGACCAACTATAAAATAGGCCAAGTGGAAATGGTAAAAGACGACAAACATGAGGTGGCTGTGCTGCGTTTTATCGACAGCAAAGGTGTTGAACCTTTGGAAGTGAAGGCTGGTTTCTCGTTTGTGAGTATAGAGAATGCTCAAATGAATTTGAAGGCCGAAATGTTGAACAAAAGTTTTGCACAAGTGGCAGAAGAAGCCGATGCGGCTTGGGAAGCACTCCTCTCCAAGATTCAAGTTGCAGGTGGCACGGAACGTGAAAAGAGATTGTTTTATTCTACTTTCTTCCATGCTTTTAAATGGCCGGCTTTGCGTAGCGATGTGAATCATGAATATACTGATGTCCGTGGCGAAGTAGTGAATAACGGCTTCCACTATTACACTGACCCTTCTTTTTGGGACGATTATCGCAACAAACTGGTACTCATAGGTATGATTTCTCCCGATGTGACTACTGACATCATTAGGTCTATTATTGACAAAGGCGAGAAGCGTGACGGCTACATGCCCACCTTCTTCCATGGTGATCACGCTTCCACTTTTATTTCTGGTTCTTGGTTGCGTGGTTTGCATGATTTCGATCTGGAGCGTGCTTATAAGTTGATTCTGAAAAATGCTACGGTGCCCGGTAAAGGAGGACGTCGCTATTTGGATGAGTATATGGAGCGAGGTTGGATTGCTGAAAAAGACACAGTGAATGTACCCACATGGGACGAATACAAAGGGGCTGTGACCAAGACCCAGGAATATGCTTACGATGACTATGCCGTAGCCTTGGTAGCCAAGGAGCTGGGAGATGAAGCCAACTACAAGCTGATGATGGAACGCTCCAACAACTACAAGACGCTATTCGACCCCTCTACCGGCTTTTGGAGAGGTAAGATTGACGATGGTAGCTGGATTCAGGATTTCGATCCGTATTATCCCTATTACCAGTACATGTACCGTGAGGCCAATGCATGGAACGCCCTCTTCTTCGCCCCCCACGACCCCGAAGGCATGATTAAGCTCTATCCCAGTAAAGAGGCGGTGGAGGCTAAACTGGATTCCTTATTCAGCGAACCGTGGAGAGGTTACGAGGCCCACAACCTGACCGGATTCATCGGAAACTATTGTCACGGAAACCAGCCGGGACACAGCATTCCTTACACCTATTATTTCATAGACAAACAAGAGAAAGCCCAATGCATTCTCGACAGCCTGATGAACCACTACTATGACATGGGTGCCGACAAGCTGGCTTATGCAGGGATGGATGATGCCGGCGAGATGTCTTCGTGGTATGTGCTCAATGCTATTGGACTTTACACTTATTCGCCTGCCGATCCTGAATATATTGTTACTGTTCCCTTGTTCGATAAAGTGACGTTCAATCTGAATGGTCGTCCCTTTACGATTGTGAAGAAAGGAAGCGGCAAGAAGATTATTGACATTACTTATGACGGTAAAAAGATTGACGGTTACTTTATCACCCATGACCAACTGAGGGAGGGCAAGGAACTGGTGATTACTACGGAATAGATAAACAATGGAGTTATGAAAAGAAATATACTGCTTCTATTCACATTCTTTGCTTGCATTACTGTACAAGGGCAGACTCCGGTTCGTTTGGTTGATCTGAGGAGCGAACATCTTGACAGACCTATAGGTTTGGATAATCCCGTTCCACGCCTTTCTTGGCGGATGGAAGATGGTAGGCAGGGAGCTGTGCAGACTTCCTGGCGGATTGTGGTAGACGAAGACTCGTTGAATGTGGTCAATGGCTGTGGCAGGATGTGGGATAGTGGAAAGAACGATTCCCGTAATCTGCTTGTGGCCTATGCGGGCAAAAAACTGCAGCCTTTCACTAGATATTATTGGAAAGTAATCTGCAGCGACATGGAATATAAGGAGACTGCTTCTCCTGTCTCTTACTTTGAAACGGGCATGATGGGGATGCAACATTGGCAAGGTGCTTGGATTGGCGATGGCAAGGATATTCATTATGGGCCTGCCCCTTACTTCCGAAAAGAGTTCAAGACCGGCAAAAAGGTAAAGTCAGCGCGTGCTTATATTGCCGCTGCTGGACTATATGAGCTTTACATCAATGGCGAGAAGATAGGAGACCACTGCCTTGCCCCTCTCTATACCCGCTTTGATCGCCGCAACTTGTATGTGGCTTATGATGTGACTTCACAATTACAGAATGGTGACAACGCTATTGGCGTACTTTTGGGTAACGGCTGGTATAACCATCAATCCAAAGCAGTGTGGGACTTCGACCGTGCCCCTTGGCGCAACCGTCCCGCTTTCTGTCTGGACTTGCGCATTACTTACACCGATGGAAGCGTGGAGACTATTCCCACCGATCTCAGTTGGCGGACAGCGTCGGGTGCAATCACTTTTAATAGTATCTATACTGGCGAGCACTACGATGCACGTCTGGAGCAGAAAGGATGGAGCACTCCGGAATTCGATGATTCCAAGTGGCGCGGAGTAGCCTATCGGAGTGTACCTTCTTCCAATGTCACTGCCCAGCAAGTACATCCCATCCGTAATGTAAAGATTTTCCCCGCCGTCTCTTTCCGCAAAGTGGACGAGAAAACATACATCTATGATTTCGGGCAAAATATGTCCGGTGTGACTTGTATTCATGTTTCGGGTGAACGGGGAACGGAGGTCAGAATCAAACATGGCGAACGCTTACATCCAAATGGCCGCCTCGATCTCTCGAACATTGATGTCTACTTTCGAGGCGATAAGGAGAAAGACCCTTTTCAGACGGACATTCTCATTCTGAGTGGAGAAGAGGATGAGTTCATGCCCCGATTTAATTACAAGGGATTTCGTTATGTGGAGGTAGTGGCAGATAAGCCTATTGAGCTTGACCAAAACAGCTTGATTGCTTACTTCATGCACAGTGATGTGCCGGCAGTAGGTAGCTTGGAATCTTCGAGCCCACTGATAGGCAAGCTGCTCCATGCTGCCAATTACTCTTACCTTTCCAATCTGATGGGCTACCCCACCGATTGCCCTCAGCGCGAGAAGAACGGTTGGACTGGTGACGGTCATTTTGCCATTGAGGCAGCATTTTATAACTTTGATGGAATTACCGTTTACGAAAAATGGTTGGCCGACCATCGTGACGAACAGCAGCCCAACGGAGTGCTGCCCGATATTATTCCAACTGGTGGATGGGGATATGGTACAGACAACGGGCTGGACTGGACTAGTACTATTGCCATCATCCCTTGGAATATCTACCTCTTCTACGGTGATAGCAAGCCCTTGAGCGATTGTTACGAGAGCATCAAACGTTATGTGGATTATGTGGAGCGTATCTCTAACAATCATCTCACTACGTGGGGGCGCGGAGACTGGGTGCCGGTGAAGTCAAAATCCAATAAAGAGCTGACTTCCTCGGTCTACTTTTATGTAGATACCAAGATTTTGGCCGCTGCTGCCAAACTCTTCGGCAAACAGGCCGATTACGAATATTATAATGCCTTGTCGGAGGAGATAAAGCAAGCTGTCAATGATAAGTTCCTGAATCGAGAAACAGGCATCTATGCCGAAGGTTCACAAACCGAATTGAGTGTTCCCTTGCAATGGAAGATTGTGCCCGAAGAGTTGATAGGAAAAGTGGCAGCTAACTTGGCACATAAGGTAGAGGAGGACGGTTTTCACTTGGATGTGGGTGTATTAGGAGCTAAAGCTATTCTGAATGCACTCAGCGAAAATGGTTATGCTGAAACAGCTTATAAGGTGGCTGTACAGGACACTTATCCTTCATGGGGTTGGTGGATGGTGAACGGTGCCACTACGCTGCTCGAGAACTGGGATTTGCAGGCTACTCGTGACATCTCGGACAATCATATGATGTTCGGTGAAATAGGTGCTTGGTTCTACAAGGGGCTGGGAGGTATTTTCCCTGATCCCGCGCAACCTGGTTTTCAAAACATTCTGCTCCGTCCCCATTTCATAAAGGGATTGAAACGGTTTGAAGCTCGTCATCGGTCGCCTTACGGTGAAATTGTTTCTCGCTGGGAATGGAAAGGGAAATGTGTGCATTATGAAGTTACAGTGCCCGCTAACAGTACAGCTACACTCACTTTACCTGACAAGGCCGAGAATGTACGGGTGGTGGAACTGGCGGCAGGAAGATATGAGTTTATTGTAAAGTGACCCTGTACTTTTCATTTATGCTTGCAAATATGTAATTAGCGGGTTTGCCACGTTGTTGTGGCATAACTCGCTAATTTTTATAGTCGGTATGTTAAGGGATGGCTTTTTCATTCTTATAGCCTGATCTTTCCCTCCAACCGTATATCTTCCGATGAAGCCCCTATCAGCAGCTTCACCGTTCCGGGTTCTACAACGAACATCTGCTTTCCTTCGTTCCAATAGCCGAGCTCTTCTTTGGGCACGGTAAGCGTCACTTTCCGGGTTTCGCCGGCCTTGATGGGGATACGCCTGAAGGCGCGCAACTGCTTGGAAGGACGTTCCACTTTGGATTCCGGATAGCTGGCATAGAGCTGCACGACTTCTTCCCCGTCGCGTCCGCTGGTATTCTTCACTGATACCGTCACGCGGATGTTCTTCTTGTCTTGCTTGAAGGATTCAATCTTCTCGTATGCAAAGTCGGAATAGCTCAGACCATAGCCGAAAGGATAGAGCACCGGGCCCTGGTGGTACATATACGTGCGTCCGTTGCGGATGTCGTAGTCCATTATGTCGGGTAGGTCAGTGATGTCTTTCACCCACGTCTGTACGGTACGTCCGGCTGGATTCACCTTGCCGAAGAGTACGTCGGCCAGTCCGTTGCCCTGCTCCTGACTGCAGTGGGTGATGTGGACGATGGCAGGCACGTGCTCCTGGCTCCAGTTGATGGTGTAGGGGAAGCTGCTGACGAGCACCAGTATGGTATTGGGATTGGCCTTGAGCACCAGCTTCACCAAGTCTTCATCGGGCAGCATCAGCGATTTGCGGTCCACGGCTTCGCGGCCGTCACTGGGGTCGGGAGAGAACTTCCAGTCCGCACGCGTGCCGTAAGGATGGTTTCCTACACACACGATGGCAACGTCGGCGGCTGCAGCAGCCTTTTCTGCCTGGCCCATGCGGTTGTCTTCGGCGTGGATGATTTCGGTTCCTTCTTTCACAGCATTGCGTATGCCACTCAGAATCGTTGTTTCGTAAGGCGGGGTACCACTATACCAATCTTGCACGATTTTGTCCGAATACGGGCCTATAACGGCTATTTTACGCAGCTTTCCGGCATCGAGTGGCAGGAGTTTTTTGTTTTTCAATAACACCACGGACTTGGCGGTGACTTCCCGTGCCAGCCTGCGGGCTTCTGCTGTCATGAAAGGCGGTGTCTCCGTACTGTTCTTTCCGATAGAGAGATAAGGGTTACGGGAGTTGTCCCCGTCCAGCAAGCCGAGCTTGAGGGCGACGAAGATGTTCCCGCGGATAGCCTTGTCGATGTCGACTTCGGTCAGTAATCCCTTTTCCAGAGCTTCCTTGACGTAAGGAACGTATGCGTCGAGAAATTGTCCTGTGGTGGCTTTTACTACGGCAGCGGCACCCTCCGCAAAGCTCGGAAAACTCTTGTGCGCTTCAATCAGCAGTTTCAGGGCACCGCCGTCCGTACAGATGATACCGTTGTTGCCCCACTGCTTGCGGGTAATCTCTTCGAGGCAGGGATGGATGGACATGGGGATGCCGTTCCAACTGTTGTAGGCGGCCATGAAGGCACGGCTGCCTCCCTCGGTGATGCCTTTATAGAAAGGATAAGCATAGTATTCATGGAACAAGCGCGTGTCGAAGTCGGAGGAAGTGCTGTCCCGTCCGTCCTCGTTGCTGTTGGCAAGGAAATGCTTCATCAGAGAGGCGGTTTTCCAGTAGCGGGGATGATTGCCTTGCAGGCCGCGTACGCTGGCAATGGTGAGTTGGGCGGTGAGGAAAGCATCTTCTCCGAAACTCTCCTCGGTGCGTCCCCAGCGCGGGTCGCGGGCAAGGTCGGCATTCGGAGCGCGCATCACGAGGGCATGACGCTTGTTGCCGGTGGTCTGCATGTAGTAGCGGGCTTCTTCAGCGGCTTGTTCCGCTACTTTCTGCACCAAATCGGTGTCCCATGTGGAGCCCAGACCGTAGGATTGGGGGAATATGGTGGTGGGGCAGTCTGTGGGGACTACTTTCCCGTCTTCCGTTCTTTGGCGTCCGCCCCACATGGCAGGCCCGCCGAGGGTCAGCCCGTGCAGTCCTTCGTAGTGTCCGCAACGGGGAATGTTGAGGCGGGGGACACCGAGGTCGGTGGAAAGAAGGTTTATCTTTTCATCCAATGTCAGGATGGAAAGAAGATGGTCCACGCGCTGTTCGTCGGTGAGCGTGGTATCTTGGAAGGCTTGTGTTTGTTGTGCGCTTGTCTGCAGGCAAAGCAGCAGAGAGAAAATGAGGAGTAGTGACTTGTTTCTCATGGTTCATTAGGGTTTAATGGATTCAATGTAGTGGGTTGTCATAGCAAACATTCTTGGTTGTTATCTCAATCTATACCTTTTGTCTGCACGAGATGTGCATCTCATGATGTACGAGATGTATATTTCATGCAACTTGAGATGCGCATCTCGTACATGAAAGGATAGGGGATTATGGGATGGACATTCGTTGCAACCGTCCGTCCTGCGGCAGGCAGAGCAACCCTTCGGCTTTCTTTTCGTCTGCCAGATACTTCTTCCACGTAATCTTGTCCCACTTCATCTGGTCTGTGCATTGTGCCACGGGGATATGGGGGATGGCCGAACCGTCCTTTACAAGAATGATGATGGGCAGGGTGCCGCACTCGATATGGTTCCATCCCGGAGCATACACCTTTCCGGTCTGGTAGTCTATCCATTTCTGCCGTCCGGGGAGGTAGACATCCCGTCCGCTGCCCTCTTCGAGCATGGGGGCCACGAGGAGATTGGAGCCGAACATGTACTCGTCCTCTACCAGCCATGCACCCGGGTCGTCGGGATACTCCAGCAGCAGGGCGCGGAGCATCGGCCAGCCGTTCTCGGTGCACTCTTTGGATTGTGCGTATACATAGGGCATCAGTTTGTACTTCAGCTCGGCGCAACGGCGGAAATAGTCTGTGAACTCTTTCCCGTAGTACCACGGCTCAGTGGGAGGTGCTCCGTGCACGCGGCTGTGGCTGGTGAGGAAGGGCAGCCAGCGGCGGTAGAGGCTTTCGGGGCTTTGGGTCACGAAGCCGCCTATGTCATTGCTCCAGAAGCAGAACCCGCTCAATCCGATGGAGAGACCGCTGCGGACGGTTCCCTCGAAACCGGTTTCGGTGGTGGCGGCATCACCGCCCCAGTGCAGCGGATAGCGTTGTGAGCCTGCCCATGCAGAGCGTGCCCAGATGATGTTTTCGCCGTGCAGCTTCTTGATGATGTCGGCCACGGTTTTGTTGTAGCGCAGCGGGTAGAGGTTGTGTTCGTACAGTCCGCTACGGCCGTTGGCATAGATGGCATCCAGCGGGGCACCTTCGCCGAAGTCTACTTTGATGGCGCTTACACCCATTTCAATCAGATTGCCGAGTTTTTCCTGATACCACTTCACGGTTTCGGGGTTGGTGAAGTCCAGCACCACGTCCTCGTAGGGGAGCTGCCCCTTACCGTTGCGTACGTACAGACCGCGTTCCACCAGCTCGGGGAAGAACTTGTTTTTCGGAGTGAAGTAGGGGAGTTGCCAGAGGCATGTGCGGAAGCCTTGTGACCTTAGGTCGGTGAGCATCTGCCGGGGATTGTCGAAGCGGTCGGCGGCAAAGGCGTAGTCGCACTGCCAGTCCACGCCGAACCAACCGGTATCGAAGTGGATGACGTCGCTCGGTATCTTGTTCTCACGCAGTTTCCGGGCTACATCGCGGCCCTCTGCTTCGCTGAAGTAGGTGATGCGGCTCATCCAGGTGCCGAAGCTCCACAAAGGGGGCATTTCGGGCCGTCCTACCAGTGCGGTGTATTCGCTCAGCATCTCCTTCGGCGAACCCAGGAAGATGAAGATGTCCATCGCTTCGTCTGCCATAAAGAGTTTGGTGGCTCCGATGTAGGAGCAGCCGAAGTCGCAGGTCACGGGGGCGGAAGTGTGCATAAACATGCCATAGCCGCGGTTACTGAAAAAGAAGGGGATAGGCTTGTACATGTCCGGGGTTTCGGGGCCCTGCGGGTCGGTGACAAAGAGGTTGACCTTCTGCCCGGCCTTGTTCAGTGCGGTGGCGGACTCGCCGCAACCGTAGATTTTCTCGTTTGGCGCGAGGCTGAATACGGGATTGATGCTGCGTGAGTTGTCCGAGCCGCGCTTGATGAAGCTGAATGGAGGTACCTTGACCTGTGTGGAGTCGTTGTCGCTCCAGCAACGAGTCTGTGTCAGCAGGCGTCCGTCGGCATCTTTCAGCACCAGGCGCCAGGGGTAATTCTCGATGAGCAGGCTGCCGTATCGGGAGGTGTACTGGGTACCTTTATCCGTCTTCTCGGCTTTCCAGAAGGAGCGTCCGTCGGCAGGCTTTCCTATGAGCATGGGGTCATCGGCATCTTCTTTCGGTATGATGGGCGAGGTAAGCATATGGATGCGGAGGGTACGTTCGCTGACCGGTTCGACGGTGAACGTCAGTTGTGGATTGTTGTCGTAGGCCGCCTCCCGGACTGGAGGGGCTGGTGCAGGTAGGTGTTTGCATTGAATGCCTGGCGGGGCATCAGTTGCTGGCGTTTCCACTGGACAGTCCCCTTGCCGGTGGAGGTGTCGAACGATACCAGGCTGTCGGCAAAGAAATAGGTGTTGCTGAGGTCCAGAAAATCCTGGCTCATGTCTTTCGACTGGGAAAGCAGGTATTGCACGCCGGCATTTGTTTTCAGTTGGGCATGTGCGGGCGGGATGACAGTTGCTGCTAGCAGCATAAAAGCTGCCCCCTTCATCAGGTGCTTCTCTTTCATGATAAATATATGATTTACGGTTACTGTTTCGATGCCGTAAAAGTAGAGAAATCCACACAGATGAAAGGGGTGGGTATGTTGCTTATGTAGGGCTGAAATGTTTATTTGGAAGCTTTCTTCCCGTAGAAACACATGAAATATACCCCGATAATCACAAACGGGATACTGAGCCACTGGCCCATGTTCAGCGTCATGCTGTCCTCAAAGTTCACCTGGTTTTCTTTCAGGAACTCGATGAAGAAACGGAAGGTGAAAATCTCCGTCAGGCAGAGTCCGAAGAAGAAACCGCGGTGATAGGGCAGGGAGGCTTCGGCCTGCACGGTGGTTGATTTCCGCTTGGTGGTGCTGAAATCTGTTTCGAGCTTGGTCTCTTGTTTCTTCTGTCCGCGTTTGTATAGCCAGACCATCCCCAGGAAGAAGATGAAGTAGGCGATGGCTTCGTAGAGCTGTGCCGGATGGCGGGGCAGCATGTCTTCGCGCTCGAAGATGAATGCCCAGGGCACGTCGGTCGGTTTGCCGATGATTTCGGAGTTCATCAGGTTGGCAAGGCGGATGCAGCAGGCGGTGATGGGAGTGGCAACGGCTATCATGTCGAGCACGTCCATGTAGTGCATCTTCGTCTTGCGGCAGTACATCCAGAGGGCGATAATCAGGCCCAGCGTGCCGCCGTGGCTGGCAAGGCCGGTGTAACCCGTCATTTTCCATCCTGCGGCGGTCTGCTTGATGGGGAGAATCATTTCAACGAAGTGGTCTTGGTAGTATGCCCAGTCGTAAAATATGCAGTGGCCCAGTCGTGCGCCTATCAGTATGCCGAAGAAGCAATAGAAGAAAAGAGGTTCGAATTTCTTTTCGTCTATTTTGCGGTCGCGGTACTGGTGTTGCACGATAAGGTAGGCAAAAGCGAGGCCGATAATCCATAACAAACCGTAGTAGCGGATGGATATGCCGAAGAAGTTGAATAGTTCGGGGTCGGGGTTCCAGTTGATGGTGAGTAGTGATAACATATTTATGAAGAATTAAATTACTGAATTACGGGGTTGTTCGGGACAAAGGTATGAAATTATCTCGTTTGGCAGTTCATCGTGGCAGTTTATTTGAATTTCTCCGCCACCATCCTATACGTCGGCACCTCAATCCCTTGTTCCTCTGCAGCCGTAATCATGTCGAACAACAAGCCTTGTACTTCGCTCTGATGTCCTTTGGCCATATCTTTCTGCATGGAGGCGGTACTTTCAGGGGCGAGTTTGTCTATTACTTTGAGGTTATACTGCACGATGTCTTCCTTGAATTCTATACCCAACTTCCTGCCCAAAGCTGCACTCTCTTGTGACAGTCCGATAAAGGTGTCGCGCACTTTGCCCGGTTTCTGGACTTCGCCCATAGGTACGTCGTAATAGGCTCCGGTGACGGCCATAGCAGAAATGAAGGACCACTTGACGAATGTGTCCCGGTTGATGTCGTCGGAGATTTCGGCTTTGATGCCGCTTTCCTGCAAATCGCGTTGCACGGCTTCCAATGTTTCACGGGAAACAATCGTGCTGCGGTGTGCTCCGTAGACGAGCCGGAAAATCTTTCCCATCTGCGTGATTTCTCCCCGTCCGGATACGAATCCTACGATGTAGATGCAGCCGTCGAGCACCGTGACGCCGGGGACCAACCGCTGGATACGGGGACCGGTTCCGTAAACATTCAGGATGGGGATTACCACTGTACGCTCGTGTGAGGCACGTTTGATGAGTTCCGTAATGGAGTCTACGGAATAACCTTTGACGCAGACGAAGATAACATCCGCTTTGCCTTGGAATTCTTCTGCGGTAAATGCCGCCACTTTCAGACAATGTTCACCTTTCAAATCGGAGTGCAGTTGCAGACCGTTCCCGCGTATGGCGGCAAGGTGTTCGCCACGTGCAATGCAAGTGACGTCTTTGCCGGATAATGAAAGAAAGGCGGCGATGCTTCCGCCTACGCCGCCGGTACCTGCTATGAGGTATTTCAGATTACTGTTTGCCATTTGTTGTGTATGGTTTATTGAACGTAGTTTTCCTTTTCCATATAGTAAAGCCCTTCGCCCCGGTCACCGTTTTCCATGTCTTCCAGCTCTACTTTGAAGATACGGTAGGGAAGGTCTTTTTTGGGATGCTTGGGCATGTCTACTGTCAATAGATAGGCGTTGCCATATTCGTTGCTGTCGAAATATTCTTTTATTTCCTGCTTCATCAGCACGGGGACTTTCTCGCCGTCTATCCAGACGGTGACTTTCAGTTGCCCGGGGCGGGGAGCCATCTGGCATTCTCTGGCTTCTTTGTTTTGTTCTTGTTGCTCAATGTCACTCAGGTTTTCACCGTGTACCAATGACTCGGGCTTTGTTTCTTTCATCCATTGGTAGGTACGTGTCAAGCTCATGGGACGGACGTATATCTGATAAGTAGGCATGGCTCCGGGGATGCAGAAAGCACGCAGGCCATAAGCTTCCATACGATGATAACGTATGTCGAGTGTAGTGTCGCGGTCGGCGATGAAATCCCAGGCCCAGAACTCCAGGCGGTGTTCAGTCTCGGGCAGCCCGCTTTTCATGGCAATGTGCGCATAGGAGGGCAGATAAATAGAGGCTGCACTTTGATATTTCCCTTTGGGTATACGGGCCGTGTAATGCCCGTCTTTGTCGGTTATGGCTTCTATGATGTCATTGAACTGCGGGTTTTGCCACCAGACGCTGGCACTGTCTATCGGCTGTCCGTTGTAATCAGTCACCCGTCCGTGAATGGTTACCGAGTCTTGCTGTTGTGCATAAACGGCAGTACAGGACAATAAGAATAAAAGGAAGATAATCTGTTTCACAGTATTGTTATTGTATGGAGTTTATTAGAAAATGGCAATGTACTTTCTTTGTACATTGCCATCTGGAATGAATATCATTACACATTGAACCTGAAGTGCATGATGTCCCCATCCTGCACCACATACTCCTTGCCTTCCACACCCAACTTTCCGGCTTCGCGCACGGCTGCTTCGCTGCCATACTTGATATAATCCTCATACTTGATGACCTCTGCCCGGATAAACCCTTTCTCGAAATCCGTATGGATAACGCCGGCGCATTGCGGTGCTTTCCATCCCTTGCGATAGGTCCATGCCTTTACTTCCATCTCTCCGGCAGTGATGAAGGTTTCGAGGTTCAGCAGGCTGTAGATAGCTTTAATCAAACGGTTGCAACCGCTCTCTTTCAGTCCCAGGTCTTCGAGGAACATCTGTTTTTCCTCGTATGTCTCCAGTTCGGCAATATCGGCCTCGGTCTGGGCGGAGATGATGATAAGTTCGGCATCCTCGCCCTTGATGGCTTCGCGCACCTGCTCTACGTACTGGTTGCCGCCGGCGGCACTGACGTCATCCACGTTGCAGACGTAGAGCACAGGTTTGGTAGTAAGCAGGAACATCTGCTTGGCGCATTGTTCCTCGTCGTCGTTCTGCGGGATGACGGTGCGGGCGCTTTGTCCTTGTTCCAGGGCATCCTTGTAGCGGAGCAGGAGTTCGTACTCTATCTTTGCCGCCTTGTCGCCACCCACTTTGGCAATCTTCTCTACACGCTTGATGCGGTTTTCCACCGTGTCGAGGTCCTTCAGTTGCAGCTCTGTGTCGATGATTTCCTTGTCGCGTACGGGGTTCACCGAACCGTCCACGTGGACGATGTTCCCGTTGTCGAAGCAGCGCAGCACGTGAATGATGGCGTCGCACTCGCGGATGTTGCCCAAGAACTGGTTGCCGAGTCCTTCACCTTTGCTGGCGCCCTTCACCAGTCCGGCAATGTCGACGATGTCGCACACGGCAGGTACGATACGCCCCGGGTGAACCAGCTCGGCGAGCTTCGTCAGTCGTTCGTCGGGTACGGACACTTGCCCCATTTGGGCGTCGATTGTACAGAACGGGAAGTTTGCCGCTTGTGCCTTTGCGCTGCTCAAGCAGTTGAAAAGAGTGGATTTTCCTACGTTGGGAAGGCCCACGATACCAGCTTTTAATGCCATAGTGTTATCTTGTTTTTTTAGTTATTGTTCAGTTAATTGGATGCAAAGATAGTGCAAACCGAATGCAGAATAAAATGAACTCGTTCATTTTTTATGCTGAGGTGCAGCCTATCTTCGCTTTTTTAAGCAAAGATAGTGCAAACCGGACAAACTTACTGAAAAATAGCTGATTTTTGCATACACCAACGAAGAAAGGAGGAGATGGGAGAGCCGCCGGAACGGTATTTAGAAATTCGTATTGAACGTGTTAATTTGCATTAAAAGCATGACGATGAAACGATAAATTGATAGTTTTGTCGCAATTATAATTTAAGTATCATTCTATAAATCAATGCGATTATGAAAAACAAAGTAAGAAAAATTCTGATGATTTTATCATGTCTCATCAGCTTGTCTTTTACATTATCTGCACAGAATCCTTATCTGCCGCTTTGGGAATTTATTCCTGATGGTGAGCCCTATGTGTTTGAGGATCCTGACTGTCCCGGCAAGTACCGTGTCTATATTTATGGTTCGCACGACAATCTCAAGTGGATGTATTGCGGACGTGACCAAGTGGTGTGGTCGGCACCCATAGAGGACCTGACCCGTTGGAGATATGACGGCGTGATATTTAAAGTCAATGAGTCGCCCGAGCTGTATAAACTGAATGCTGATGGAACCGACGACGTGCTTTTTGCCCCTGACGTGACAGTAACTACCGATACCGATGGTAAGAAAACTTATTACCTCTTTCCGAATAATCAAGGTAGTGGACGCAATTCCATGATTGCCAAAAGCGACCGTCCCGATGGTCCGTTTACAGTATGCAATTGGAACAAGGAACGTCCTCGCGAGACTTTCGGTTGTTTGGGATTCGACCCCGCAGTGTTTGTCGATGATGATGGACGTGTGTATGGTTATTGGGGATTTGGCATTTCGCATGGCGCGGAGTTGGACCCTGCTACCATGTGCACGGTAAAGCCGGGTACCGAAGTGGTGGAGAACATGATTTCAGGCTATCGGCAGGAAGGTATATTCCGCTTCTTTGAGGCATCCTCCATCCGCAAGATTGAGGATAAGTATGTGTTTATCTATAGCCGTACTACCGCTGAGGGTGAAGATGGCTTGCCGAACGCCAGCAACTATACGCTGGCATACGCTTATAGCGAGCATCCTCTGGGTCCCTGGACCTATGGCGGAACAATCATCGATGCCCGTGCGCGCGAGTATGATGAAAAAGGCAATGTGATAGCTTCGGCCATGCCCGGTGGAAATACGCATGGCAGTATCTGCAAGATAGGAGGGCAATGGTACGTGTTCTATCATCGCCAGATAGGTACTGATTGCTATGCACGCCAGGCTATGGTGTCGGCCATTGATGTAAAGGTGGAAAAAGGAAAAGGTGGGAAAGTCGTGATTTCGCGCGGGGAATTCAACTCTGAGGGTTTCCTTCTTGAAGGGCTCAATCCTATGCAGCGCATCTCGGCCGGGTTGGCTTGTTGGCACACCAATCCCGGAGGTATCAAAGAGGTCTATCCCCATTATGTCTACACGGGGTCTTACATCCGGCCTGTGTACCGGGATAATAATCCCTATGCCGGCGATAACAACCACAAAATCCCGTTCGCTCCGGTGGTGAATAATACAAGTGGGTCGATTGTAGGATATAAATACTTGAATATGAATGCCGTTCCGCGAGATAAGTCTTTGCAGATGCAGTTAAGGTTGAAGGCTGAAGATACCGACGGACGCATCCGCATCATGCTGGGTAGCCCTTGGACAACAAAAGGCGGTGTAGAGATAGGACTTGTGGATGTGAAGGCTGGCAGCACTTGCAGAGAGTTCTATGCTCCGCTCTCTATTCCGGCAAAGCTGCATAAGGGAAAGCAGCCGCTCTTCTTTGTCTTCGAATCAGAAACCGAAGGCCAGTCCATCTGTGAGTTTTATGATTTCCTCATGTTGGCACGCCCATAAGTCTTTATACTTATGGAGGCGGATACTTATCTTGTGAGACCTTCTAAATAGAGCTATTGTATTAGTTCACAGTACTGAACACTTTGTTACACCCCGTCGGAACAGATTGTTTCTCTTGTATGAAACGACTTGTTTCGACGGGATAAAACGATTTGTTCCGTTATAGGAAACACTTTGTTTCCTTATAGAGAACACTCTGTTCCATTATAGGAAACAAACCGTTTCCATAGTCGGAAATGAAATGGGGCATATGCTTCATTGATACCGCTATTACTTTTCCTCCTCGAATATTCGGTTGAAAACTTGCCGCAGCTGTCCTTCGTCTGCGATAATGGCTTGGAGCTTCTTCAGCTGTTCCGCATTCTTGCCCTCGGGAAACCAGAGCTTCAGATAACCGCCGGGTGCATATTTTGCCATGAGATGCTGATGGAACCGCTGGTAGTGCCACTCCTTGTCGGCGGCAGGATTCTGTTTCAATCCGTACTGCACGGTGCGGCGCAGGGTGATGTCCGGGTCGATGATACGGTCCGCTTCGGCAACAATCTTGCCGTAGATGCTACGAGGTTCGTGGTCTGTAGAGGCGCGGTGGTCTTCTACGGCTTCTTTCATGAGGAGGATTTCCGTGTCGGAGAACCATTGCCGCAGGGTAGAGTCCGCCATCAGTATCTCGCCGGAGACAAGGTGGTGGGTGGCGCGGTCGCGGCACAGTCCCGTGTCATGGTAGGCGGCAATGACGTATGCCAGGCGTTCGTCCGCTTCGGGATATTGCCGGGCGAGGGCAAGGCTTTCTTCGATGACGGTGCGGACGTGTGAGAGGTTGTGTGCTTTGTCAAACTCCTTGTAACGGGGGATGATTGCTGTCTCGATGTAGGTAATGAGGGGCTTGGGTATCATGTGGCATTCCTTTTTCGGGTAAAGGTACGAATAATAACCGATAGCTGAATAACGAGGAGCAGGGAATGGCTCATAATCAGGTACCGATTACTATCTGTCTGTTTACTTAATGTTCCAAAGACTGCTCGTAGCTTTTCCCGTTGGCGTCAGTCACCACGATTTTTATTTTCTTTGCTTTATCGCTCGGTTTTGTAGAGAAAAAGAAATAAGCATTCTTGTTAGCTTGGCGACCACGTTCCTTCATATCCTTTCCCTCTGTGACAGCTTTGCGCTGCAGGAAGAAATCATAATCAGGATCCATGCCTTTATACTGCTTCATTTCGCCTTTCAACTTCCCGTCTTCGTAGTATTCCACTTTCCAGCGGTTATCCCAATTCCATACCTTGACGCAGAGTTCGTCTTCATGGCCGGGTACTGTACCCACGGGATAGTAACGGAACTGATAGTCACGGTCATGTCCTAATGACTTGAAATAATTTGCAATTCCGTTCTTGCCGGATTCGAATACTTGGTAGCCAATAGGGGTACCGTCTTTGCTATAGATGCCGTCCCATAACCACCACGCGCCTCCGATGGAGGCGATATTGTACTCACGAATGTTGTTTCTGATTTGTGTGTTGCATTGTACATGAGTGTGACCACTGAGAATATCTACCTTATAACCCTCGAAAAGGTCGAGTAACTCGGCTACGCGTCCCAACTTGTAGTTCTCGTTATAGAAGTATGCCGGAGCATGCATGCAAACAAACAGATGAGCCCCTTTGGGGACGTACTGCAGATAGCTCTTCACCCAATTGAGCTGCTGATCATTGAGCCCCACTTCATACTTCTTGTTTCCTTTATAAAGGATATTGTCCAAAACGATATAATAGTCTTTTCCAGCATTGAACGCATAGTAAGTGGGTCCAAAGAAATGCCGATAAAGATGTGCACTGGCATCATCGTCGCTCACCTCCTTGTCGTGGTCGTGGTTGCCGATAACCGGATAGATGGGAATTTGGATCTTTGCTATCTCTTGCTTGATGTGGGGAAACATTTCCAGGTTATCCCATAAGATGTCGCCCAAGAAGATGGCGAAAGCAGGAATATTCTGGCTCATATATTCAAAGCCCACTTGCTTGAGGTCGGGGAAAGCTTCCGTTTCAAGCCGATGGAATGCGTTCTCTCCGCGCGGTTGTGTATCGGCTGCTGCCATCATGGCGTATTTGCCTCCTACTGTTCCCCAGCGATGGAGCTGGAAATCGTGGCTGTTCTCGTTCAGAGTCTTATAGAAGACGGGAGTACCCCCGTTGCAAGGAGCCATATAGCCTGAAGGTGTCACTACATAGATAAAGTGGGCCTTCTCATCAGCATCAATCATATAGCTTCCGTCTTCACTGGTAAGAGCGAATGCGGTGCCATCGGTTACTACAACTTTGGCCAGCCCCTTGCCGTCGGCCATGACTTTGCCTTTAATCTCTTTAGCTTCTGCCCCTATTGCCATAAGCAGCAATGCGGCGTAAAAAATGTTCTTTTTGTTCATTGCTTTTCTCTTTCAATTATTTGTTGTTTGAATTGAGAGCAAAAATAGGTGAGTGAAATTACTTCGTCGTTTCTATGGGGTTACGTTCAAGTTACATATGTCGGGCTCTCATCCGGTGTCATATCAAAATCACAGAAGTGACACAAGTCTGTAATACAGCATCCATTCTTTTGCAGCCGAAATTAAAATCATCATAGAAACTAATGAAAACAAGAATGATTAAATCCTTTGTGTGTGTATGTGGGCTGCTTGTTTCGTTGAATGTAGTCGCAGCTTCACTGAAACCCGTCAAAGGTAAAGTGGTGGACCGGTTCAATAATCCACTTCCCGGTGCTACAATTCAAGTGACCCATTCTCCCGAGAAAACCATTACCGATGTGGACGGCAACTTCAATTTTGAAACCATCGAAGACGCGGAACTCATCGTATCCTACATCGGCTTCCGTACCCTCAAGCTGAAGACTGCAGGGGAGAACTTCATTCATGTGGTACTGGATGAAGACTCACAATTGCTTAACGACGTGGTAGTGGTAGGTTATAGCACTAACAAGAAGGTTAATCTGTCAGGCTCGGTTTCTTCGCTTAACAGCGAGAAGCTTGCAAGCCGTCGAGTATCAAACGTATCTTCGGCTCTGCAAGGCATGGCTGCAGGTGTAACTGTCACTACACAGAGCGGTGAGCCAGGCGGCAATGGCGGTCATATACGTATACGTGGTATCGGAACCTTCGGTGGTGATAGTGCCGCCCCGTTGGTGTTGGTCGATGGCGTAGAAGGAACCATAGATGAAGTGGATCCTAACATCATCGAGTCAGTGTCCGTCTTGAAAGATGCTGCATCTGCATCCATCTATGGCTCACGTGCTGCCAATGGTGTCATTCTGGTGACTACCAAACGGGGTGGCAGTCAAGACAAGTTCAGCATATCCTATAAAGGATATTTTGGATTCCAAGGCGCAACGATGCTTCCTCAAAAAGTGGATGCATTGGAATATATGCAATTGGAAAATGTGGCAGCAGGTAACGACGGATCCGACCTGCCCTATAGTGATGAATATATAAGGGAATATGTGGCTGGCATGGCTACTGACCCGGACATCTATCCTAATACAGACTGGCAGGACTTGATTCTTACAGAAAACGGATTCAACCATGGGCATACGCTTACTCTGACTTCTTCATCAGAACGTATCAAGACACTTACTTCTATAGGGTATCTGGACCAGACGGGTATAGTGGTCAATTCCTCTTACCGTAAAATCTCTGTACGCAACAATATGGACATCAAGCTTAGCGACCGTCTGGACATGAAGTTTGACATACAAGTAAGCAATGCCAATAAAAATAGTTCTCCCTACGAAGGACATGCCTTCAATTATATGAACACCCGAACCCCGAACATTGTCAATCAATTTACTACTGGTCTTTATAATGGGGCAAATGGTCTGATGGGCAATAACCCCGTGCTGTTGTTGCGTGAAGGCGGTATTGTGAAAAACAATGTTATCCGTGCTACCATGGCGATGGCTCTGACCTATAAGATTCTCGATGGATGGAATGTGTCAGTTCAAGCCACTCCACGTTATATCACCAAGAATAACCATAACTATAAGAATTCTGTCACCACGTATGGTGACCCGGAAGGTACTACCAGCTTCAAGAGCGGCGAAACCTACAACTCGCTTACAGAATCGGCCTATCGTTACTTCTACTGGAACACACAGGCACTGACCAACTATGAGAAACAGCTGGATGACCACTACTTCAAAGTAATGGCAGGTATGGAGTGTCAGACCTATACAGAAAAGACTCTTTCTGCCTATCGTCAAGTATTCAACTTCCCTCAATATGACCAAATTGATGCCGGTAACATTGAGAACATGAACAATGGAGGAGGGGAGTACCAATGGGCCATCAACTCCTTCTTTGGCCGCTTGAATTACAACTACAAGGAACGCTACCTTGTGGAGGCCAATATCCGTACCGACGGTTCTTCCAGATTTGCAGAGGGTAACCGATATGGCGTGTTCCCTTCATTCTCTGCAGCATGGCGCATCAGCGAGGAACCCTTTATGGAATCTATACGCGATAGAGTGGATAATCTGAAATTACGTGCCTCTTGGGGCAAACTGGGCAACCAGAATATCGGAAGTTCCTATTATCCCACTACTCAGCAACTCTCTACGGGCTCTATATCTATGGGAGGTAATCTTTACACGACCTCTGCTGTTACCTCGCTCTCCAATAGGGACCTTACATGGGAGACTTCTACCATGACTGACTTAGGCATAGATCTTTCACTGTTCGGCTGTATCAACATCACTGCCGACTGGTATAGGAAGATAACGGATGGTATCCTGATGAAGCTGGACATCCCCAACCACATTGGTATGGGTGCTCCCTTCCAGAATGCCGGCAAGGTAAGAAACCAGGGATGGGAGCTAAGCGTAGGCTACAGCAAGAAGCTGACGAGGGACTTTTCGCTGGATGCCGCCCTTACGCTGAGCGACGTGAAAAACACCATCACCGACATGCGGGGCACAAGCAGCACAAGCGGTGATATTCGTAACCAAGAGGGGTCTTCCATTAACTCCATTTACGGATTGATATGCGACGGTTTCATCAATTCACAAGAAGAAGCGGACGAAATCAATGCCAACTGTCCCCAATTCGGTACAACCGTATATCCCGGTGACCTGAAATACCGGAATGTCAGCGGAGACAACAAAATTACTACAGATGACAAGACGATTATCGGAAGTACAGTTCCACGCTATAGTTATAGCTTTAATTTAGGAGTGGGATACAAAGGAATTCGTCTTTCGGCTTTCTTGCAAGGAGTTGGCAAGGCCGACGGTTATCTCAATTCCTACTACGTGATGCCTTGCTATCAGGGAGGAACCTACCGCAAGGAACACCTTGACTATTGGACGGAGCAGAATCATGATGCATCCACGCCTCGCCTCTCTTATAAGAGCAGTAACAACACCTATACATCATCCTTCTGGATGAAGAGTGCCGCTTACCTGCGTCTGAAGAACCTGCAGCTGGGTTACGACCTGCCCTCCAAGTGGATGAAAGCCATCGGACTGAAGTCTGCCTACATTTATGCCAATGCTGAGAATCTCTTGACTTTTACTGACTTTTGGGATGGCTATGACCCCGAAGTCAACTATAACGCATCAGCAACAGATGGGGTATCTCTGGGTGCGGCAAACAATTATCCCCAGACGAAAGCCTTCACTTTTGGCGTTGACATCAAATTCTGATTAGCCGGAATAGGGAAACCGTCTGTATTCAAGAAGACATAAAAAGAAAAAATGATATGAAACGAAACAATATTTATACAGCACTCCTTTCGCTGTCTCTATTAGGTCTCGGTGCTTGTTCACTCGACCTTGAACCACTCACTTCACCGTCTTCTTCCTCTTATCCTTCGAGTATGGAAGAGGCGAATTTCGGTTTGAACGCTGTTTACTCATCTCTGACAGCTTATAGTGCCAGCACCACCACCTGGTGGAAGGTGACAGACAATATTACCGATATTGGTGCTACACGTGTCAACACGGCTATGTATACGGAATTAATCACCTCCGGAGCTTCTGCTGAAAACGCGGTGGCAAACAAGCTTTATAATTGCGTGTATAAGACCGTGGCACGTATCAACCAGCTTCTCGATGCGCTGGATAATCTGCGTGGCACAGCCTCTGATACGGATATAGAGAGTATACGGGCAGAGCTGCTGTGCATACGGGCATTCTGTTATGATCAAGCTTGCCAGCACTATGGAGACTTGCCGTATGTGGTCCACACAGCGGGTATAAATGACAGCCAGACCCCACGTACACCGAGAGAGACCATTGTAGAGAATCTGCTTTCGGATCTTAGCGACGAGTGTTTGGCTAACCTTCCACTCCGCCATAAAGCAGAAAGCTATGGCAGTGCACGCATCGGACGGGTAGCAGCGTATGCGTTACGTGCCCGTATTGCCTTGAATTGGAAAAAGTATGACTTGGCTGCCAGTTCGGCCAAACAAGCCTTGAATTTGGCTAAGGAGGCAGGCTTTGAATTGGAATCCATCAATACACAGTATTGTGGAGAAAGTCATGAGGCAGGAGAGCCAACCGGTCAGACGGCTCTGTTTGGTTATGACGGTGAGGCAAGCAATGAGTGGCTCTGGTCCGTGCAGTATGATGCGGTAATATCCAGTAATAAAACCAAGGAGGCATATTACATGGCTCCACGTACACTGGGAGGATGCGCCTATTTTGGTCCTACACAAACATTTGTTGATATGTTTCAATGCAAGGATGGCAAATCGATTACGGAATCTTCTCTGTATGACTGGCAGAACCCTTGGCAAAACCGGGACCCTCGTCTGGATCTTTTCTGTTTGCGACCTGGTTCACGCATATTCAATCTAGAATTCCAGACTTCCACTACCAGTAAAAAGATTCACGACTATAGCACGGGCAAGGACGTGACAAACATGGAGTCACAGGGAACCAAGGGCGTATACGGTGCCAATGGCACTAAAGGTCCTGCTGGATATCTCTGGAGGAAATATTTGGATATAGCCGAGTTGGAAAGAGCTGCAATCTCCAACCATGAAACCAGTGATCTTAATTGCGGCTTGATGCGTTTAGCAGAGGTTTATCTAATAGAGGCAGAAGCCAATATTGAAATGGCTGATGGCAATCTGGAGTTAGCACGAACGGACATCAATATAATTCGTAATCGTGTAGGAATGCCCGATGTGGTAGTTACTTCGCAGAGCGGACTCCGAAAGGCATTACGTTACGAACGTACTGTTGAACTTTGTAATGAAGGTTTTCGTTGGTTTGATCTCCGTCGTTGGGGTATGGCTTCTACAGTGATGACAGGTAAGATTTATGCTCCCAATCAAAAAGGGCTTATGTCCAATGCCAAGCCTTCATTTGATGACAACTGGCATCCGGCATATTCAGAGGGTAGTTCTTGGGATGGGAAAGCACTGAATCTCCGTGTGTATAACACGATGAAGTATATCAAAGGAAAGGATGAACTTTGGCCGCTTCCCCAAAGTGAGATTGATACAAACAGTGCCATTATAGAAAACAATCCAGGATACTAATCGTGTAAGGTTATTGGTATCTGACGGAAAGGATTTGTTTTTCAAGATATAATAAAAGAGCCGGAATGTGCGAATCATTCCGGCTCTTTTATAAAAGGTTTCGGTTATTGTTGTTAGGAATAAGATTTCTTACTTTAAGAGAGAGTTTGTCAATTACATGTTAGGGTTGTCCATGATTACTGTCATCTCGGGAACCAGTATGTATTCGCCTTTCTTGTTGTTCCATTTGTAGTATGTGGTAGTCATCGTCTTGCCTTGGTATGCATAGCGGATGCACATGTCCTTGCCCCATGTATTCTTGGTGCTGTTCCATTTCAGGGCTTCGCTTTCCGTCATGCGGTTCTGGTCGTCGTACTTATAATTGTACTTCATATAGTTGGCAAGCGTGTTTCCGTCCATCTTGTATACGGTCTCTGCCACTTTCATGCCATTTACTTCTTCCGAATTGTAAATGAGGTTGCTCTTATTGTCGGCTGAGGCATTTAATCCGCAAACTAAGAGAAGTGCTGAAACAATCACTGTTTTTAAAGATACTTTTGCTTTCATGGTTTTATGTCTTTTTTAGTTTAACTTTCTATTTTCTATCAATATGTCATTGATTTCGCTGCAAAGGTACGTATTAAATTGACATAAATATAAATATCATATTAAATTTTATCAATATGTCAGTAGTGAGGGCTTCGGTATGCTTTCTTTTTGGCAAGATTGGTGAATAAAAAATATCCGGCAGTGAGGTTGCCGGATATTCTGATGAGCAAACTGTATTTCGAAAGGATTGCTTCTGTTGCTTTCTGATTGTAAGTTAAATAAAGTTATTGGGTGGTTTAGTGTGCCTGCAACCAGTTGTTTCCCCACCCACAATCGGCTTTCAGAGGTACTTGCATGCGATATGCTTGCTCCATCTCTTCGATTACGATTTTCTGTACAAGTTCCTTTTCAGCCTCTGGAACGCTGAAATTTAGTTCGTCATGGACCTGTAAAATCATCTTTGCTTTCAGATTGTAAGCTTGGAAGCGCTGATAGATGTGTGCCATCGCTACTTTTATGATGTCGGCGGCACTTCCCTGGATGGGGGCGTTGATGGCATTCCGTTCGGCATAGCCCCGTACCACCCCGTTTCTTGAGTTGATGTCCGGCAGGAAGCGCTTGCGGTGGAAGATGGTTTCCACGTAGCCCTGCTCGCGTGCCACCTGGATGCTTTTGTCCATATACTCCTTCACTTGCGGGTAGGTTTCAAAGTAGCCGTCTATCAGCTCTTTGGCTTCTTGGCGGGAAACGCCCATGCGTTCGGCAAGCCCGAAGACGGAGATGCCGTAGATGATGCCGAAGTTTGCCGTTTTTGCCTTGCGGCGCATGTCGGCGGTTACGTCGTTTATGTCTATCTTATATATCTTGGCAGCGGTGGCGGCGTGGATGTCGTGTCCGCTGAGGAAGGCTTCTATCATGTTCTTATCTTCGCTGAGGTGTGCCATGATGCGCAGCTCTATCTGCGAGTAGTCGGCAGAGAAGAACTCGCAGCCGGTGTCGGGGATGAACGCCTTGCGGATTTCCTTTCCGTCTTCGTCGCGGATGGGGATGTTCTGCAGGTTGGGATTGCTGGAGCTGAGGCGTCCGGTAGCGGTCACTGCCTGGTTGAAGGAGGTGTGGATGCGTCCCGTGCGTGGGTTGATGAGCTGGGGTAGGGCATCTATATAGGTGCTCAGCAGCTTCTTCAGTCCGCGGTATTCCAGTATCTTCCCGATGATGTCGTGCTTGCTGCGGTAGCTCTGCAGCACCTCTTCGGAAGTGACGTATTGTCCGGTCTTGGTCTTTTTGGCCTTCTCCACGATTTTCAGCTTGTCGAAGAGCACTTCGCCTACCTGCTTGGCGGAGCTGATGTTGAATGTCTCGCCAGCCATCTCGTAGATTTCCTTCTCAATCTCCTGCAGACGGACGGTGAAGTGTTGGGACGATTGCTTCAAGGCTTCCGTGTCGAGCAGCACTCCGTTGCTCTCTATATTGACAAGTACGGGGACGAGCGGCATCTCTATTTCGTAGAACAGATGTTCGGCACCTTGCTCCTTCAGTTCCTTTTCCAGCACGTTTTTCAGTTTGAGGGTGACGTCCGCATCCTCGCAGGCATAACGGTAGACATCTTCGGGTGGAAGGTCGCGCATGTTCTTTTGGTTTTTGCCTCGCGCTCCAATTAGCTCATCGATGTGGATGGTCTGGTAGTGCAGGTAGATTTCCGCCAGATAGTCCATGTTGTGTCGCAGTTCGGGTTGAAGCACGTAGTGGGCAAGCATGGTGTCGAAAAGTTTGCCTTTCACCTGGACGCCGTAATTTTGGAGGATAATCATATCGTACTTGATATTTTGTCCCACCTTCATGGATTTCTCGTTTTCGAAGAGGGGACGGAACTCGTTTACAATTTTTAAGACTTCCTCTCGTTCGGCGGGAACGGGTACGTAGTATGCACGGTTTTCGGCATCGCTGAAGCTCATTCCTACAAGTTCGGCGTCCATTGGCTCGGTTCCGGTAGTCTCGGTATCTATTGAGAGAATTTCGATTGTAAGTAACTTTTGAATAATTTCTGCTCTTTTGTCTTCTGTATCAATGAGTTGGTAGTCTACATCGAGCATTTCTAACCGCGTCAGGTTTGAATTTTCAGAAACGCCCGTCCCCTCGCCCGCAAAATTTGCAAACAAATCGCCTTGAATCGGGGCGCTGTTTTCGGGAGTGGAGGTTTGCGGCTGGGCAAACAGAGTCCCGGCAAAGAGGTCGGGTACCGGAGAGGTTGGAGTAGGGGAGGACGAATTGCCGCTTCCCTTTTTGAGTACCCGATCGATGAGTGTGCGGAATTCCAACTCCTCGAAAATCTTGCGGAGTTCCTCTTCGTTCGGTTCTTCGCGGACGAGCGAATTCATATCGAGCCGGATGGGAACATCTGTTTTGATGGTGGCAAGGAATTTGGAGAAGGTTATCATCTCGCGGTTGGTTTCCACTTTCGTTTTCAGTGCGCCTTTCAGCTGGTCGGTATGTTCCAGCAGGTTTTCGATACAGCCGAATTCGGCAATCAGTTTCTGTGCGGTTTTCTCGCCCACACCCGGACAGCCGGGGATGTTGTCGGAAGCATCGCCCATCAGTCCCAGCATGTCAATGACCTGCTCGGTGGTCTGTATGTTGAACTTCGTCTTCACTTCTTCGGTACCCATCACTTCGAATCCACCAGTGTGCTTGGGGCGGTACATAAAGACGCGGTCCGATACCAGCTGGCCGTAGTCCTTGTCGGGCGTCATCATATAGGTGGTGATGCCTTGCCGCCCGGCTTCGGTGGCAAGGGTGCCTATCACGTCGTCTGCCTCGTAGCCTGCCACCTCGAGGATGGGGATGCGGTAGGCGCGGATGACGTCCTTTATAATAGGTACGGAAAGGCGGATGGCCTCGGGTGTCTCTTCGCGCTGTGCCTTGTATTGCTCGTAGGCCTCGTGGCGGAAGGTGGGGCCCGACGGGTCGAAGGCTACTCCTATGTGTGTGGGATTCTCTTTTTTGAGCACTTCTTCCAGGGTGTTTACAAAGCCCAGAATGGCCGAAGTGTTGAATCCTTTTGAATTGATTCTCGGGTTCTTGATGAACGCGTAATAGGCTCGATATATCAGTGCATAGGCATCGAGCAAAAACAGTTTATCGATTGAATTCATACATTTAATCCTTTTTTTCATGGTAAAAGTACAAAAAAATACCGTATTAACCGTTTTATTACTATTTTTGTAGGCAAATAGCGATGCATGGACAACTCATCATTGATAAAATCTCCGATTTCTGAGGAATTGGAGGACTTCAAGAAGCTTTTTGAAAGTACCCTCTCCAGTTCCAACCTTTTGCTGAACAGCGTAATTGCGCATATCCGGCAGAAGAACGGGAAGATGATGCGCCCCATTCTGGTGCTTCTGGCTGCGAAGCTTTTTGGCAAGGTATGTCCTGCAACCCTGCATGCTGCGGTTGCGTTGGAACTTCTTCATAATGCCAGCCTTGTGCACGATGATGTAGTGGACGAAAGTACTGAACGCCGTGGACAACTCTCCGTTAATGCCATTTTCAATAATAAAGTAGCCGTACTGGCAGGCGGTTATCTGCTTGCAACAGCGTTGGTGCAAGTGGGCATGACCCGTAACCATGACATTATCGACATCGTCTCCTGCCTGGGGCAGGATTTGGCAGATGGTGAACTTCTGCAGCTTTCCAACGTCAGCAATCTCCATTTCTCCGAGGAAGTCTATTTCGACGTTATCCGCAAGAAGACGGCCGTGCTCTTTGCAGCTTGTACGAAGGCGGGCGCTCTCTCGGTGGGGGCCAGCGATGAAAAGGCGGAATCTGCGCGTCTGTTCGGTGAATATATCGGGCTTTGTTTTCAGATAAAGGATGATATTTTCGATTACTCCGAGAGCAAGGAAATAGGCAAACCTACCGGAAATGATATGGTGGAGGGGAAGTTGACTCTGCCTGCGCTTCATGTGCTCAATACCGTGAAGGATAAAACAGCGGAAGAAATTGCCGTAAAGATAAAGAATGGGGAGGCAACGCCTGGCGAAATAGCCCATTTAATCGAATTTACCAAGCAGAATGGTGGTATAGAGTATGCTTCGCAAGTGATGTATGACTATAAGGAAAAGGCTCTTTCTTTGCTGGCTTCTTTGCCCGATACGGAGGTAAAAGCAGCGCTAGCCGGGTATCTGGATTATGTGGTAGAGCGGGAAAAATGACGGAACTGTTTCCGGTTGATAATATGAGAAAGCCTGATGGAACCCACTCCATCAGGCTTTATTTATAGGTAAATACAGCTTTCTCTTAGAAGAATTTCATTTCCTCGCCCTTGATTTCCGAAAGCAGCAGGTTGGCAAGACGACTGGTTCCCAAGCGGAACAGTTCGTTGTTCAGCCATTCTTCGCCGAGCACTTCCTTGACGATGGTGTAATAAATCAGTGCATCGTTCACGCAGTTGATTCCTCCTGCGGGCTTAAAGCCTACCTTGATACCCGTCAGCTCGTGATATTCCTTGATGGCCTGGCACATAACCAGAGCGGCCTCCGGTGTGG
>ENA-OPFF01000042-OPFF01000042.1-human-gut-metagenome-genome-assembly--contig:-NODE-42-length-30033-cov-18.311362_pt1 | contig 30033 bp, 40 predicted proteins | sample MGYA00241713_ERZ501558 | MGnify/ENA primary metagenome ERZ501558 (study PRJEB25962, sample SAMEA2042429) | human gut metagenome | biome: human gut; feature: human-associated habitat; material: faeces...
GCAATATCATTATAATATCTAATACGTTCAAGTTTATATTTAGCTACAAAATAATCAGCACTAATTGTAGTATCAGATTTATAAGAATTAAGAGAATCTTGAGTTCTACGAAGTAATTCTTTAGTTAAAACTAATTCATTAATAGCAGTAGAATCAGTAACAGGAACATAACGAATTTCAGGAACTGGAGTAATACGTTTAGCACATCCACTAGATAAACAAATAGCAAATATAACTAAAACAATAAAACCAATAATTACTCCAATTAAATTGTCTTTATTTAATTTCATATAGCAAGTTTAAATTGAGTTTGAACACCATTAGCTTTAATTTGTAATTCTCTATCTTTAAGAACTTTATTAATATCATCACGTAGATAATTCATAGTAAAAAATTTAGTAGTTTCAATAGGATTTTCTTTAATATGATAAAGACCATCAGAAAATCTTTTTGGCATACCATATTCATTAAGTTCAAAATCACTATCAATATGACATAGCCAAATACCTTTAATAGTTAAACCAAGTATATATTCAACAGCAAAAGCATACATACTAAGTTGAAGATTATATATAGCACCATTACAATTAGGAAGATGATTAAGAGGAGCTAAAAGTCGTTCATCTTTATCAACCCAAACATTAGTTTGTTGTGCAGGTTTAACTGTTTTATCTTTCTTATAATATCCACTACTAAATCTTAATCCGCCACGATTTGTTTTCCAATCACCTACAACAGCACAATTAGTATCTTCATTAACTAGAAGAATATCAATAGTTCCACTAATTAACCAATCTATAAGAAACATACCAATTTCACTATAAATCTTATATCCTCTTTCAGTATACATTTTAAACGCATCATAAATAAGAGGATAACGATTATCTGTAAGTTCAATAAAATCTTTAAGATTAAGAAGTTTATAATTAGCACCAAAATTTGGAATGTCAGCAATAGTAACCATTACGCCATTTTCTCGTTTATCAAGATAATTAATAGCTTGTTGAAACATAGATGCTCCTTTAACGCCATCTTCAAGACCGTTGTGAGTATTAGTTCCACGTTCACAAGCTTCTTTAGTAATAGTTGACCATTGTTCTTCTAGTTTCTTCTCACTTATTCCTAGTTCTTTAGACTTCTTTCTCAACCAATAGTTTTTATCGAACTTTGGTTGATATCCATGAAGGATAGTAGTAGTTGAAATATAATCATTACCAAGACTATCGTTATACTTATGTTCTTCTTCATGAAAAATAAGTCTAATATCATTATATCTTTTATCTCTAAGTTCCATATTAATACCATTAAGTTCAACACTAGCTTTGACCCGCTTCGGCACTACGTGCCTACGCTAGACTCCCCGTGGAGGATGAAGTAGATTAGCATCAGCTTATTCTTCAATCATACTACTAGTAATTTCAACACCACCTCTACCAGCAACATTCTCTTGTTCATACAGAAGATTTTCTTCAGCTACATTAAGAGCTTTAATCGTGTTTGGAAACTGATTAGCTAAATCATTAATTTGTTTCATATAACCAATAACAACTGGAACATCTTCTAGACTAGCACCATCAGATAACTTGTCATTCAACAATTCATTTAACTTGCTAGCAGCTAGAGCAACATTATGAATACCACGCTTAATATTAAGAACAGCTTCCATACCAGCTCCAGCTTTTTGATTATAATATCTTTTAATAAGTTTCCAAACAAGAATATCAGGTTGATAATTTTTAGGTAAATCAAAGTTTTCAATAGCTTTCTTAAGAGCTTCTTTTTCACTAAGACCTTCTTGTAGACACGGACCTTTAGGGTCACCAAGATAATAAATAACTCCAACTTCTTTAATATACATCTCTTTATTAGGAGATTTATCTCTTGTATATAAAAGACTAACATCTCTATCAAGAAGTTGTTTAAGTGTAGGAGTTTTTGGCATACCAGTTTCATCTATGGTCAGCATCCAATCCAATTCCAAACCGTTCATATATTTCTTCTACTTCTTCATCAAATTCAATAATTTCAAGTTTACCCATAGCATATAGCCAAAGATTAGCATAAGCAGCACTATGTTTTTTACTTAGTTTAATCCAAGTAGGAAGAAGTTTCTTTTTAAACTTATGTTCAGTCTTAATCTTTTCTTCTTCTTCATAATGTTTTTGCTTTTCTTCTCCCATAACTTTAGCAGTATATTCTTTATACTCTTCTCTAGTCATAGTTTTTCTAGCTTCTTTAAAGTCTTTATAATGACTAATAAGTTTGGAACGATACCAATTCTTTTGAATAGTACCAATATGAGGAATAGCAACACATTTATCTTTTCGTATATTAATACTAGCTTCTTTTTCAAGATTTTCAATAATAGATTTACAAAGTATTCTATCATCACCTTGAAATCCAATATCATCTAATATATTATTTATATCTTTATAGATAAGAATATAATCATCATCAAAATCTTCATGAGAACTAGTATTAGCAATATTAAAACTAGTATTAGTCTTAAAATCCATAATTGAAAGTTTAAGAACTCTTCTTAGATTACTACTATAAACAAGAACATAAGTACCTATAATTTTAAATTATACATAAGCAGTTCTAAGAAGAGTTCGATTATTTAGACGAAAATGGCTAATTAGCTTTTTCAGCAGAATGATAAACAAAAGGATTAATAGCTTTATGTTTATCAGTAATAGCAGCTCTTAAATCGTTAATAGCTATAACTTTAAATTCAACAAACCAAACTTTTTGTCCTTTTTTATATCCTTGATTTTGTCCAAAAGTACCAACAGTAATAGAACGAGTTAGTTCAGTATCATTAGTAATATACTTATTAACAAATTGAGGACTAAGAACATTATGTTTAAGATAAAGATGATAACCACGTTCAAGAGTAGAACGGTCAATAATAATCTTATCCATTTGATTCATGCCAATCAGTTCAGCATCTTCTTTACTAATCTTAGCAATAATTGGCATAACCTCAACTGTACTTACTTTATTATTAATAACACCAAACAAACTTTCATTTTGGCAAAGAGCAACAACACAATAGTGTTTAGCAACAACTACATTAGTAAGAATAGCGTCAAGTGCTTCACTTGTTATTTCGCTAATGTCAGTAGGTATTTGAATACCAAAATCTTTAAATTTACTTTCAACTTTAATCATAACACTAAATTATTTAGTTTTAATAATACTATCAATACCAATATTTCCAAGTTTAAGTTTACTAGGAACTTTAACTTCTTTTTTATTCCTTTCTCCACTATGAAATTCTTTAGTGTATTTAGGTTTAGTTTCACTTTTATCTTTACCCATAACTTAATTGTTTTTAGCAAATGTAAGAGTTTGAATGAATCTACCAAGAGAAAAACTATTTTTAACATTTCAATCGTAGAGGATTATATGATTATAAATATGCAAGTCATACTCCCCGTGGAGGATGGAGATGAGTTAGACTTAATCATAATAGTATTAATGATATTAATAGAGATAATAATAATTATAGTATTGATTAACTTGATATGATTGATACTGATTGTATTCATCCTCCACGGGGAGTATAGCGGAGGACGAAAGTCCGGAGCGGGTCACAGCGAATCTATATAATATATCTATATATAATATATCTTTATAGTAATTATAATACATTGATTATCAATAAGTTATAATACATATTATGTATCATGCTGAATACCTAATTCTCCATCAGTATGCAAATTAAGTGGCAAAAATGACTACCTTTGTGCACGAAAGTTGTTCCATCTATGGAATACATTTCGCTAATTTCCTAGAGTAATATATTTTTATGTTAAACTTAATAATATTATTGTTATGACTTTTAAAGAAGATTTTAAACCTAGTCGAGTTTATAATAAACTTGTTATTGATGCTATTAATAAAGATATAGCTAATGATAGAAGTATTATTATACCTAATACTTTTGATATTGATGTTAAAAATAATAATAAAAAATATCTATGTGGTACTGGACGTATGGAATGTTTTGATACAGGTAAAATTATTAAAAGATATTATTCTAATGTTGGTATTAATGCTTGGAGAGAAATAGTTGAATTAAGAAGTATAATTCTTCATGAACTTTTTTATTTTATTAATTATACTATTTGTTTTAATTCTAATGTTGTTAAAATTAGTAAGGATTTATTTGATGCTGTTTGTAGAAATGGAATTAGAAGTGGATGTAATAAACGAGATTTTGCTAATGCTATTGTTACATTAGAAAAACTTAATATTATTCGTAGAACAGATAAACGTAGTATGTTTGAAGTTAATCCTAGAGTTATATTTAAAGGTGATATTAATAAATTTCATGAAATTATTACTAAAGGTAAACTTGATGATTCTAAAATAAAACTTGATAATAATGTTAATTATATAGATAGAATAGGATTAGTTAAAGATGATAATTGTATTATAATTAAAAATAAACAAGTATATAAAAGTGAACTTGATTATTTATATGATGATAATGAGAATAATGTAGATAAAGCAAATAATGAAAATAATGAAACTGAAATAATTGAAGCAGAAGAAGTTGATACTGATAAAATTGATTGGGATTGGTAATGATGAAAGTAAAAGAATTAATAATGATGATAAAGATGAAAATGATAGTATTGAAAAAGAAGGTTATAAATATAATGAAGATAAATGTAATAATAAGGATAATGACGATGATGATAGTGATAATGATGATAGTGATGATTGAATGTATTAATGATGATGATGATGATGATAATAGTGATAATAGTGATAATAGTGATAATAGTGATAATAGTGATAATGATGATGATTGATAATGATTGAAAAATTGAATGTATTAATGTGATAGTAATGATGATGATAATGACGATAATGACGATAATGACGATAATGATTGAAAAATTGAATGTGATAATGTATTAATGTATTAATGTATTAATGTATTAATGTGATAGTGATAGTGATAGTGATAGTGATAGTGATAGTGATAGTGATAGTGATAGTGATTGAATGTATTAATGTGATAGTGAGGCTAGTGAGTATAAGGGGTGGGTCATTAAACTCGTCTTGACTACCCCCGTCAAGTTCTAGGAGAAAGTAAAGTTCTAGCTCTCATTATCAACATTAAATATATTGAGATTATTCATCTCATTACATTACTAACTATTAATACTAATCATTATGAAAACAAACAAACCATTACTGTTAGTTGCAATCATACTGATGATTCCAGCTATCATACTAGCATTGAAAGTAGAGCCAACTAGTGATGAACAAATTACTGCTGTTGTATTTGGAATACTATCGGCTATTGTTAGTTATCTTAGTAGAGATTAATCTCTACTAGATGATGCTGCTCATTATCAACATTAAATACTTTGCAGTTGAAACGAAACAACTGTCAGTAATGCTACTGATTAGCATAATTAAATACTTAATAGTCATGCCAGACGTTAAAGATTTAGCACAAGCTGCACAGAGTGCTGCTGTTGCTCCTGAGAGTGTTAATGTAGTTGATACAACTGCTAGTGTTAACCAACCTGTTCAACCTGTTGTTGATGCTGTTCCACAGACTCCACAAGTTGATACAGTTAATCAGAGTTCTACGCAAGTGGAAACCATTGATGATGTTGTTAAACGCATCTGTACTGATGGTCATAGTTATGTAATGACAACTGTCATTACTAATATTGACTGTCAAGAACGTACAGGTCGTAATGGCAAATCTTATCTCAATGCGTTTGTTACTATTGATAGTCCTGTCAAAGGTGCTCAAAGTATGCCTGATGGTACACATCGAATGGGTATGCTTGGTGCTGTTCAGATGCCATTCAATCAGATACTGCTTGTAATGCGCAAAGACAAGTTCTACGGTAGATTTGTCAACTATGTTGGCGAGGCTGCTGAAGCTGGTTTTGCTAGTATGTATCTGACTGGTGTTGCTGTCAAAGTTCTTTGCCAGTTTGTACCTGCTGGTGTACAAGACCGTAATCCGTTTACTCGTAAAGACAATCTTTACAATGTTGTGGATTATGATAGATATGTATATCATATTGTAGGTATCGAACAGCCGGCTGACCCTGTTCTTGTTGGTGCATATAATGTACTTATCAAGCAGATTATGGAGGACGCTCGTGCTGCCATTGCTGCCAAGCGCGAGGCTAAAGCTAAAGCGGCTAGTTTTGTTGCTACTGCAATGAGTGATGACGACATGCCATTCTAATGAACATGGTGCTACTGACCTTCGGGTTGGTAGCACTGATGTTATCAACAATAGTTTTGTTGATGCTGTTGCTAGTGTTCAACCTCGAAATGCTCATTATCAACATTAAATAGATTGCAGCAAACGAACTTAACAGTCTGATAAGTCTTATCAATCATGAACTAGCTGCAAGTTCTGATAAGTCTTATCCTAATATTAAACATTATGAAAGTACATCGTATTATTACTACTATTGAAGTTGAGAATGATAATTCTATTACTTCTGTTGAACTTACTAATCTTCATCTTGCTAATGTTGATATTCTTCTTGCTATTACTGATATTACTACTAATGGTAATGCTGAAGATATAACAAAAGTATATGATAGTGTTAATAAGAGCAGACTTGATATTGCTGGTAAATTAAAAGGTATCGCTCATATTATTAATGATAGTCTTGATAATTATGAATTTAATGTAGTTGCTGATGATAATTCTACTAATGAAACTAATGATGATTTACTCCTATAACATTTTGTTATACTGATATTGGTCATGGAGATTTACTCTCATAACAAAAAGTTATAGAGGTGAAATTAAAGGTAACGAGAGGTATTGAATGTGGAGAAAGAGTATGTGGAGATGAAAGTGGACATTGTAGAGTTCGTGGAGAATGAGATGGTGGAGTTGGATGTGGTTCAAATAGGGTCAAATTGAGGTTGATGGTGGAGATGAGAGTGATTATGGTAGTGGTGAATGTGGAGATGAGTGTGGAGATGGTGATGCTGAAGAGACTAGACCCGCTGGTATTCCTTTCAATACCAAACTTTCTCCTCTTCATCCTCTTCCTAATCAATCTAAACCTATTGTTCCAACTCCCTCTCTTTCTCTCCTATAACTTCTCGTTATAACTCCATAACTTCTCGTTATAACTCCATAACTTTTCATTATAACCACTATAACTATTAGTTATACTATCATCTTCTCAATCTCATTCATTATAACTTTTCATTATATCTCCTATAACCTCTAGTTATATCTCCTATAACCTCTAGTTATACCACTATCAGTTTCAGTCATAGCATCATCTTCTCAATCTCATTCATCACAACCTTTAGTTATATCAGTGTTATCGTCAGTTCTATCGTCATTATCATCTCATTGACGTTCGTCATGACTATTAGTCATACAATCATCATTAAGACTAGCTCTAACAATACTATCAAGTCTAATAAGACTTCTAGTCATAATGACCAACAGCATTAATTCTAGCTAATAATAGCACTATTAATATTATCAGTATTATAATGACTATTAATACTAGTCATGCTAATATTACTGGTGGTATTACTAATGATATTCTTAATATTCTTGATATTACTGATTCTCTTTATACTAATGATACTCTTGATACTATTGATATTTATTATACTCGTGGTAAATTAATTCCTATTGCTATAACTATTTTAGTTATTTTAATATAGCTATTGATTATTAGTTAGAATTATAGTATAAATAAATTATAATATATTTGGAGTATTATATTTAATTATTATATTTGTCGTGTTGTTCAGTAGAGTAATATTGCTACTGATAATAATATTAATCTTAAACTTATAAGTGTTATGGTAAATTTTGATAATGTTACTAGTAATGTTCAATCTAAGCCTAGAAAGAAAACTATGGCTGAAAGTTTAGAAGAAGCTAAACAAGAAGGTAAACTTGTTGTTCCTGAAGAAGATACACAAGTTAATGCTGTTGTTAGTAGTGAAACTGTTCAGACTAAGAATAAAGCTAGGAAGAAGAAACAAAGTAAAGTTCGTAAACAGGAAGAACAAACTACTGTTGTTAGTCAAGCTAATGAAGATAATGATTTTAAAGATGCTAAAACTGATAAACGTGGTGTTCCTGTTGGAATTAATGTTCCTCAACATATTCTTGATGTAGTTTGTATTGTTAAATTCAATGCTGCATTTAGACGTCATACTTCTCTTAATATTCTTCATGCTCTTGAAGATGATGGAAGAATATGTAATTCTAAAGGTGCTTATGTTGACTTCTTATGGAATAAGTTTAGAGTTACTGCTGATGGTGGACTCCGTAGAGAATATAGATATACAGATGATTTATTCATTGATGCTTTAGTTAAGGCTCATGCTGATGTTGCTAGTGATAGCCAACGAGTTATTGGTATTATGATTGATACTGAAACTGAACTTCATAAAAAGAATAAAGATTCTGAAGCTAGTTAAGTTTGTAGTATAGACTCCCCGTAGAGGATGGATAGTGCTGTTGAGCTTGTTAAAGCTAATTCTCATTTGCTTGTCATTTTTATCCATTTTGTTTATTGGGTTTGTTATAGTTAACACGTTGATGATAATCATCTTCTACTCGGAGTTTATTTTATATATAAAGATATGGAAAGAACTGATATTTATTTTGTTGAAGATGATACATATTTCAATAATAATGTTGAAGGTGTTGAAATTCATGCAGAATGTCTAAGTCAAGATTTTGACGATATTGCTTGGGAACCAATAGTTGATGATAGTCCTATTGTTGACCCTGAAAATGATGTTTTTGGTTATTATGATTAAATAAATAAAATTATGGAAAATATTAATATTAAAGTTATTCTTGATGAAGTTTTTGGTAAATCTTGTGATAGTATTACTTGTGATACCTTTAAATATAAAGAAGATTGCAAACTTATTAATAAATTCATTAATGATATTAAAGATAAAGGTTTATCTTCAGACCAATATATTAGAGGTTTAGCTTTATTTGTATATGTTCTTAAAGAACAAAAATATCTTAATGATTTTGGTAAAACTCAAGAAGATATTATTAAACTTGCTACTGAAGATGGATTTGAACTTGATTGGCTTATTAATCGTTGGAATAGTATAATTGAAGATAAAGATATTCTTAAACCTATTATTGCTGTTTTTCCTAAATATGCTAAAGATATGATTATTAATATTGTTGAAGCTAATACTAAAATTAATAATTTAATTGCTCAACATATTATTGATACTTCTAATGCAGAATATAAGGAAATGATTAAAATGATTAATCAATCTGTTGATAATAATAAACAAGATAATAAGTTTAAGAATTTTAGTGATGATGAAATTTATGCTGAACTTAAACGTAGAAAAGCAAACAAATCTGTTAAATAATCCCACATAAGTTTTTGATTTTATTTTTAATGCTATTGTCTGTGAAGATGATAGCATTATTTCACTTGCTGATGATGGAGGAATTGAACTCCGAAACTATGATATTGTTATTATCCGTTTTAATTTCTAAAATTGTAACTTTTGTAATAGTATGGTCTGTGAAGATAGTGCTATTAATATTTATCATAGTCCAAGTGTTATATGTCATATTTGATTTGGTATTAATGATGTTATTATTGATTGTGAAATTAGTAATAATGATGTCTGTGTCAAACATTTCGTTTTATATGATTTCGTATTTGTAGTTTTGCCTAGCATTGTCTGTGAAGATAGTGCTAGGCTTTTTAGTATGTATATTATTAACTTTAAATATATTATTAAAATGGATAATTATGATTCTTTTATTTTTGATGGTCTATTAGATAGATACATTGAAGAACAAGCTAAGTTTAAAAAAGGACAAGTAGTTTATATGGAATATACTTATCAATATCATAATCAAACTAAGCTTGGTGTTTGTGTTGGTATTGTAACTGAAGTTGGAATTACTAAAGTTGAACGTACAGTAGGTAATAATAAATATATTAATTATCCTATTGTATATACTGTAACTCATGCTAAAGGTGTTAGTCGTTGTGTTAGTGAATGTAAACTTGGTTCTGTATCTGAACATATTCTTAAAGAACGTCTTAAACGTGATGGTAAGAATAATGAACAGAATAATGAAGCTGCTACAAATGACTAGCTATTTACGCTCATGATACATTCACAGATACGGTTCTTTTTGCTCTCTGTTGAATTTTCATGTATAATCTGATTAATCTATCATGATTGATAATTGATTCAATACAGGGCAAAAGAACTAGCTAATAAATGTTAAACTAAAAATTTAATACAGTTTTATTATGAATTATGTTGCTTATAAGAATATTGATGGTACTATTACATCTGGATTTAAAGTTAAACTTTATGATATAGTTACTTTGAATACTGGTTATTGGAAAGATAAACTTGCTATTGTTCTATATATTAATGAAGATAAAAAACAAATTAAAGTTCGTATTATTGAATGTGGTATGAACTTAACTCTTAAAGTTAAAGATGTTCAATTTGTTAATCATAATAATAGAACTGCTGCTCGTTCTTATATTGATTTATGTAATAAACTATCTAAAGCCTTTCGTGATAAATATACTGATAAACAGTATATAAAAGATAATTGGTTTACTGATAAGTTTATTATTAACGATATAACTGCTGATACTATCGCTAAAGGTATTGGTCAATATATTACTAATACTGATAGTGATAGATATTCTGTTAGTGCTATTATGTGGCTTAGTGATATTAAAGATTATATAGATGCTTTACTTAAATATGGTGATTTTGATTTTGTTGCTAAGGCATTTAAAATCTATAATATTACTGATACTAGATTTGAACTTATTCGTAAACTTTATCATTATTTTTATGATTGAAAATGTTTCTCATTTTATACTTGGTATGATATTTGGTTTATCTGTATATCTTTTTATAAGAATTACCATTGTTAGTAAAAAACTAGATAGACTTATTAGAGATATTAATGATACTCAAAATTGGATTAGAAAGATTCAAATTGATATTTGTGATATTAATAAACAATGGGAAGTTAAAAGAGATAGAGATAGAAATAGACTAGATAGAATTGAAGATAGGATTGGTAAACTTACTAGTGATTTTAATGATATTATTAGAAAGAAAGTTTAATGACTAGCTTGCTTCCATCCTCTACGGGGGGTCGCCACGGAGCGTAGCGTAGTGGCTCTACTAATCTTACTATTATTAAACTTATTATAGTTTTAACTATTAAATATAATTGTTTTATTAATCTTTAAAAATGTAAAGTACTTATGGGAAAGTATGATGAAGTTTCTGTTGTTCGTCAACTTAATAATGTTGGCGCTGTTATTGAAATCAATCCTGCTAGTAAAGTTATTAAAATAGCTAAAAATAGTTCTATTGGTAATGGAACTAGTGGTAAGATTGATTTTCTTTCTAATTATTGTGGTTATCATGTTGAGATTTTTGATGTTATTCAGCAACAAAAAGAACGTGATGAAGAGATTGCTGCTAAGAAAGCTGCTAAAAAGGCTGCTCGTAAAGCTAAATTTGCAGAAGATAATACTTTTAAAGATATTACTCGTGCTGTTGATAAACGTATGCGTACTATTAAAAGAAAGTAGTATGTTATGGTTAGCTTTAAATTCTCGTTTGGAGTTGTAGGTAAATCCAAAGAGAAAGGAATAGTCAATAAATATGTTATTATAGTTGCTAAATGTGAAGGTATTATTAGATATATTGATGGTACTTATAAAGTAGAATACAATGGCAAACTATATAGCATTACAGGTGAAAGTTACAGAACTAAAGGAAAGAAAGTTGTTTATGCTCGTCGATTAGATGAATATAATCATAGAATTAAAATTATAAGAGATAGTGAAAATAGAAAAACTGTTGACACTAGATTTTATATTCCTTTTGCTGCTGGACTTATAGCTAAAGGTAAAATTGTTAAAATGCCTTTTGCTAAGGAATTGTTTCATATTACTACGTGTTATAATCGTGGTGATAGTGAATCTACTATTTTAGCTTTTCAAGAATGGAAAGAATATGAAGATAAAGTTAAAAATAATCTTATTGACGTAAACAACGAATTGTAATGATTGGTAATCTTAATATTGCTAATAGTAATAGAAAAGATACTAACATTAAGTTTACTAAAGACCAAGAAATAGCTGTGCATGAACTTATTGAGTTTCTTGCACAGCCTTGGGATGATAAGAAATATATTAATGCTCTTTGTGGTGCTGGAGGTACAGGTAAGACATTTGTTATTAAATATGTTATTAATAATTGCAAATGGTCTGGTGGTGTTATAGGTTGTGCTGCTCCTACACATAAAGCTTGTAGAGTTCTTAGTAATTCTATTGGTGGAAAAGAAGTTAATACAATTCAATCATTGTTTGGTTTTAGACTTGATGTTAATATTGAAAATTTTGACCCTGAAAATCCTGCCTTTAATCCTGTTGGAAAAGATAAACTAGATGGTCTTAAAGTTTTAATTATTGATGAAGCTTCTATGCTTAATGCTAAACTTGTTAAGTATATTAGTAATAAATGTAAGAAGCTTCAGATTAAAGTTATAATGCTTGGTGATTCTAGTCAGCTTCCACCTGTTAATGAGAAAACTAGTCAAGCTTTTCTTATTGCTAGTAATACTTATTATCTTAAAGAAGTTATACGACAAGGAGATAATAATCCTATTAGTAAACTTCTTAAACTTCTTCGAGAAGATATAGATAATAAGAATGGATGGAGATTTCTTGATTATATATCTAAAAATAGACAAGATTATAATGAAGAAACTAAAGGATTTTATGTTTGTGGTCAAACTGAATTTTCTGATTTAATTGATACTTGTTTTAATGATGAAGAATATACTAAAAATATTGATTTGTATCGTGTTATAGCTTATACTAATGGTCGTGTTGCACAATGGAATAACCATATACGACATATGATTATTAAAGATGCTGATAAAAGTCTTATTACTCGTAATGATTTAATAATGAGTTATACTACTGTTGTTAATGTTTTTAATGATATTATTATAAACAATAGTGAAGAATATATTGTTAAAGATATTGTTGATACAATAGATAATGATTATGAGTTTAAAGGATTTCTTATTAAGTTTCAAGCTATTCATGGTGGTGCTATAACTCAACCTTTATTTGTTATTGACCATTATGATAACTATACATTTCAGATGTATTATAAGAAGTTGACTAGTCTTATTGATGATGCTAAAAAAGCTAGTAGTTCTGAACGTGGAAGTAAATGGAAACAGTATTTTGATTTTAAACGTAAATATCTTATCGCTTCTAATATTACAAATAGTAATGGTAAGATTTTATTTAGTAGAGATTTAGATTATGGTTTTGCAATTACTTCTCATAGAGCACAAGGTTCTACTTATAAAAATGTATTTGTAGATATTAACGATATGATTTATGATAAATATGGTCATCCTTATACTAATAGAGATGAAATGCTTCGTAGATTGTATGTTGCTTGTTCTCGCGCTAGTAATCAATTAGTATTATCTTATGGCAAGTAAAACTGTTGACGAATATCCTGATTGTGAAAGATGCCCAAATCGTATATTTAATACAGGTAAATATATACAAGGTGGTAGAGGAAGTATTCATGGAGATATTGTTTTCCTATTTCCTAGAGGTGATAGAAATTATTGTGAAGGTTATCAATTATTTACTGATATTGGTAATCTTTATGATGAATATTCTGGACGTAATAATACTGAAGATGTGTATATGACTTATAGTATTAAATGTGCTTGTTCTAATAATTATAATACATATATTACTGCTATTGATAAATGTCGTAATATTCTATGGAAAGAATTAGCTAGAATTAATTACAAATATCTATTTGTATTTGGTGATGCTTATCGTAGTATTAGTGATAATCCAATTCCTAGATTTATGGCTACTGGCGGTAAATATGTATTTAGTAATTATTCTCCTCTTATTAAATTTAAAGATAATAATCTTTATCATGTATTTAAACAGCGTTTTGCTGATGATATTAATTGGGTTAATCAAAATAGAAATAACTATGGATTAAATTATATAAATGATTAATTGTATAGCTTATGATGTTGAAGTTTTAAGAAATTTCTTTTCTGTTACTTTTGTTAGTATTAATAGTTATCTTAAAGTATTTAAAGATTGTGTTAATGCTGATAATAAAGCTATTCCTTTAATTCAAAAACTATCTGTTGAAGAAATTAAAGCTCGTCTTGAAACTGTTGAAAAATATAAGTTTTATATAACAGATAAAGATGATAGTCAATTACTTTCTATGATAGATTATATTAATAAAACTAGATGTTATAAAGATTCTAATGGAACTATTATTCGTACTGACTTGTATGGATTTAATAATTTCAATTATGATAATCTTATGATTGCTGCTTTACTTAGTTTTTATATGCGTACGAATAGTACGAAAGAACTTATTAATAAGTTATATGAAACTAGTAAAACTATTATTTCTAGTCAAGATGATAAAGATAAATTTAAAACTGATTTTTATCTTAATAGTCTTAGAAAATATAAACTACCATTTACAGGTATTGATGTAATGCGTATATTTGCTCTTAATAAAGCAAGTGTAGTTGTAGATAGTAAAACAGGTGAACGTAAACCTGTTCCTAAAGGTTTAAAACAAACTTCAATTAATCTTCAATGGTATGAACTTCTAGAATATGAACTTCCTGATATTAATGAAGAAGAAGCTGAACTATATGATGAAATTCCTAGTCTTAAAGGAATGAATATTAAACAGCTTAATAAACTAGTAGATAAATGGGATAGATTTATTCTTGATGAATATATTGAACCTATGATGTATTATAATCTTAATGATGTTTTTATTGTAGCTGAAATAGTTCGTCTTTATCCAGAAGAAATTAAATCTCGTTATGCTATTAGTAAAGCTTATGATGTAGATGTTCTTAATTCTAGTCGTAGTAAAACTGCTGATATTCTTTTTGAGAAATTTTATAGTAAATTTAGTGGTCTTGCTCCTGAACAATGGAAAGGTAAGAAAACTGAAAGAACTGCTATGAGTTTTAAAAAAGTTATTTTTCCTTTTATTAAGTTTAAAACTAAACCTATGCAAGATTTTCTTGATGAATGTCTTAAAACTACTATTTATAGAGTTAATAAAGATGCGTTTAGTAAAGAAGTTAAAATTGGAAATGTAACTTATACTGTTGCAACTGGAGGTTTACATAGTCAAGATAATCCTGTTGAACTTTGGAGTAGTGGAAGAGAATTATTTCCATCCTCCACGGGGGGTCAACACGATGTACTTGGCAATGATGACTATGTTTATATTCATGCTGATATTAATAGTATGTATCCTAGTATTATTGCTGCTCATAAAGTAGCTCCAGCTCATCTTGATACAAATGCTTTTTGTAATCTTATTGGTTGGCTTAAAAATAAAAGAGTTGAAGTTAAACACAGTGATGAAGATACTGTTGACGGAATTGATAGAGATACTTTAGCTTTAGTTTTAAAGATTGTTATTAATTCTGTTTATGGTAAACTTGGATTTGAAAATGGTAATCTTTATGATAGATTAGCTGTACTTAAAACTACTATTAATGGGCAGTTAATGATGTTAATGTTGGTTGAGGAATTAGAGTTAAACAATATTCATGTGTTAAGTGCTAATACAGATGGTATTGTTATTAAACTTTATAAACGAGATATTGATATTTATAATCGTATTAAAGATGATTGGGAACAAACTACTAAACTTAAGTTTGATACTGATTATTATCATTGTCTTGTTAGTAGAGATATAAATAATTATCTTAGCCAATTTAGAGTTATTAAAAATGGTGTTCATAAACTTAAACTTGAATCTAAAGGTGCTCTTAATCCTATGATGTATTCTCTAGATTTAACTAAAGGTTATTCTATGCCTATTGTTGCTCAAGCTATTGAAAACTATTTTCTTAAGAATAAACCTGTAATGGATACTCTTCAAGAAGCTACTAATATTCTTGACTTTTGTCTTACTCAAAATGTAGGTAGACAATTTCATGTAGAAGAAACTAAGATTGAAAATGGACAAGTTACTCATGTTGTTTGTCAAAGATATGTTCGATTTTATGTTTCTAATAGAGGCTATATTATTGAGAAAGTTCATAACGATAATGGTTCTCGTAGTAGAATGGCAGCTGGTTCTGTTGTAACAGTTATTAATAGTCTTGATGATAAAGATATTTCTCTTAGAGATATTAATTTTAAATTTTATTATCAAGAAGCTATGAAGATTATTAATCCTATCAAACTTAAAATTTCTCCTAAAGGTAAAGGTAAAAGTAAAATTAAAAAATATAGTGGTATGTATAATCCTATTTTTAATGAAGATGATTTTGTATGAAAAATATAGTTGAAGAATCATATAGTAAACTTATTAATAAATGGGGTTCTAAAGATTATAAAGGTATTGGAACTATCAATTGTGTTCAACCTCTTGATTATTCTGAAATTATAAGTAGAGTTATTACTCTGATGAGGAATAAAAATCATAATCTTAAAATACTTATTGTTACAGATAATTGGAAAAGAAGAACAGAAATTGTTGATGGTCTTAAAAATCATAATATAAATATAGATACTATTAATATTCTTACTCATACTTATGTTAATAGTAGATATAATTATAGTTATGATATTTCTATTGTTGTTGGAGTTAATGAATGGAATCTTTCTTGTAATACAGTTTTTAATCATGCTAGATTTAAACTTATGATTATAACTAAAGATACTATTGATACTGCCAAACTAAAAGAAATTTATACTAATATTCCTCCTATTAATTATAATATAAGTTCTAGTGGTATTAATGCTATGCGGGCTTTACTCCCCGTAGAGGAATACAGAGAGCCAATTTTGTTTGTTAATCAAGATGATATTGCTAATTATGATAAATATACTGAATTTATTACTCAGACTATTCAAGTATTTGGTAATCTTGATAATATTAAATGTGCTCGAAATGGTACTCAAGATGGACGTAGTGCTATTCAATATATTACAGAAATAGCTGAATATAATGGATGGAGTGCTGATATGGATATGACTAATCCTTTTAGTAAACAAATTGATGAATGTTATAATCCTCTTGTTCTTGCTGAACGAGTTAAGACTTTTTATAATATTGTTCGTGAACGTATGCTTATATGTTCTGATAATGTTTGTAAGCTAGAAAGAATAGTTGAAATTATTAAAGATAATCCTGATAAACGATTTCTTATTATTAGTAAGAGAGGTGAATATGCTGCTACTGTAACTAAATATATTAATGATAAATTAGGTGAAATTTGTGGTGATTATCATGATAAAATTGAGGATAAAGTTCTAGTTGATGATAATGGTATTCCTGTTTTGTACAAGTCTGGAAGCAAGAAAGGGACTGCTCGTATAATCAAATCTAAGGCTATTTCCACGCTGAATTTGAAGTCTTTTAATGATGGCTTATTAAGAGTATTATCTATAAAAAATAATTCAACTGACAGCCTAGAAACAAGCGTAGACGAATGGATTTTAACCTCACCTTTATGTGATACAATAGATGAACTTATTTATCGTTATAATAATGTTAATTGTAGTCAATCAAAACTTAAAGTACATAAACTTTATATAGCTGGTACTATCGAAGAAGCAAGTCTTAAAAAGGAAAAGTTATCGGCTAACCATGAAGTTATACAGAATGTTAATTCTGATATTAGTGCTCAAAATTTTGATGATATTGTTTGCTAGTATAAATATAATAGTTACATTTGTTGTGTAATCAAAATCGCTCTTTGATAGAATGGACGAAGATAAAGAAGTTAAAGTTAATGATACTACTGTTGCTGTTAGTAATAGTGGTATTGAAAAACAACATGGTGTTCAACATTCTGTTGCTCCATATCAGCTTAATTATATGAGTGAAGCTGAAATTGCAAGTCTTGAAGTATTTATCAAACGTGTTATGCGTAGTGATAAATGTGGTATTAAGTCTGTTGAAGATGGTCTTGCTATTGCAATGAGAGCTAAAGACCTTAGACTTCCATTTTCTACTTGCATTGAACATATTCATGTAGTTCAAGGTAAAACAGGTGTTGATGTTCACATTATTAAGGCATTACTTGTCAAAGGCAGCGTGAGTTGGGAAAAAGTAGATAATTATCGCGCTCTGTACGAATATACAGATGGCTTTAATGCTTATGATGAAGATAAACTTCCATCTGACTGTATTAAGTGTCTTACTCCCAAAGAGGCACAAACTAAAAATGCAGAAGATAAAGACCATGAACATATATATGTTTATCCTGTTAAATACTATAAAGATTATAATGGTAATGTATATAAGGAATATCAACTTAATGGTAAGTTTGAAATAGCTACTAATACTAATGAAGCTAAACAAATTGCTTCTACTGGTAAAGTTCCTGTTTATAGAATACCTGCTGTTCCTATTGATTATATTACTAGTTATCGTTTTTATCGTAAAATTGGAGAACGTAATATGGTTGCTACTGGTGAGTTTACTTATAAAGATGCTATTGTTGCTGGATGTTTTGAAAAAGATACTTATAAGAAATATCCTAAAATAATGATAAGTCATAGAGCATTTGTTTATGGTGCTCGTGAAATTGCTAATGATTTAATTATGGGCTGTTTAAGCACAGAAGAATTAAAGACTATGCAAGGTATTGATTTAAGTAATGAAGATATTATTGATATTACTGAAATTCAATAACATAAACAAATTAGAGAAATTATTATTAAACAAAACAGTCGTATGACTGATATTATTAACATTTAAATTGAAAGAAAAATGAAAGATTTTAAGAAAGGTTTGAGTTTTGGTATGGGTATTGTTAATGCTGGTCAAAGAGCAGTTAGTGAAGAACCTGAATTGGTAGTTGTTTCTACTCCCGGTAGTTTCCGTATGACTGCCCAAGTTTCTAAAGCTCTCGGCATTGCTCATGGTGAATATGTAATGTTCATTAATAACTGTGCAAATATTGATAATGCTATTATCAATAAAGTACCCGAAGTTGTTGCTTTCTGTGAAGAACAAGGTTTGGATATTGAATCTCCCGAAGCTGCTATGGCTGTTCATGCTGAATTTGATATTTGGGCTTTGGCTAAAGGTATTGCTGAATTAGACAAGAATGGTAATCCTTGCACTACTCGTGTTCGTATGACTAAGAATGATAAGATTAAGTATGTTAATACTTATTTCCAAGAAACTCTTGAAGGTGCTTTATCTTCTTCTAATGAAGAACTTAAAGCTGCTCTTGGTCGTGAAGGTATTACCGAAGATGAACAGAAAGAACTTTTGGTTAGCTGTATTCAAGGTGATGAAGTTGCTAAGATTAAAGGTTCTAAGTGTGCTAATACTGCTGCTTTGTCTGGTATTGGTGTAACTCTTAACTTTACTGATTCTAATGTTTGGAAACAGTTGAAAGCTGATATGACTGATGAAGAAGCTACTTCTAAGAATCGTGTTTATACAGTAGATATTGATAACTTGCAAGAAGCTGTTGTTAATAACGGTCATAAAGATATTGTTGTTAAGATTGCAATGCTTACCGAATATAAAGATGAAGAACCTATTCGTATCGGTAAGAAAGCTGAAAAAGAAGAAACTGCTGAATAATCAAATCTTCGTCCTAGAAATATAGTATCTTGAACATAGAGCTGCATTGTTAGTATTGCTAATGGTGCAGCTCTTATTTTATATAATAATTCTTTTAATTACTTTAATTATGTCGACAGAAAAAGAAATTAAGAATGAAGCTACTGTTGTAGCAAGTGCTGAACAAACTGCTAATGCAGAAGTACAAACTCCTAAAAAACGTAGAGGTAGAGGTATTAATAATGATTTACGTGATGTAACTCGTAAAAAGTTTGATGAACGTACTGATTGTAATAAAGCTAATGGCTTGTTTATTGGTCATCTTGAAGATGTTAAAGTTGATTGGGCTACACTGAAAGATGATGTTCAAGGTATGCCTTCATTTGCTGGTATGAGTATTCCTTATCTTACATTTACTTTTGCTAGTAATCATGAAAATATCAATGAACGTCGTTATATATTTCCACGTCTTCTTCCTGCTGAAAGTAATGTTGAAACTATTCCCGGTGGTAAAGGTGCTTGGAAAGTTGATAACATTTTCCGCTTTATGAAACATGTATATAATGTATTTGTTCTTAAAGGTCGTGATTTAACAGAAGAGGAAATTGATGCTCTTACTTTGCCTTTTGAAGATTTTGATGAAAATATGCAATATGTACCTGTTGAGGCTGAAGAAGTTATAGCTGGTTATAAGACTGTATTTGAAAATTATGTTAAGTTACTTAACAATAATGGTAAACCTGTTTATAATGATGCTAAAGGTAAACCTATTGCTATTTGGATGAAGCTTCTTCGTTTCGTTAAGATTGATGGTAAATGGCGTGCTGTTGTTGGAAGTAAATCTTCATTTGGTGATTTAGGATTTCCTACATTTATCAATGATGGAGTTATTGAAATTTATAACGAACAATCTGCTCCTAGTTTGCATATTGACCCTTATAAAGAAAGTATTGTTTATCAAAAATCTGCCGAACAAGCTAAACAGCCAAATGTTGCTATGCCTGGTGTTGGTGTAATGCCCGGTGTTCAAACTGCTGCTCCTATAAATCCTGTTAGTGGATTTAATGGCGGTGGAGATTTTAGTCCATTTGGTGGTGGTAATGATGCTGCTGGTGCTTTTGTTAATCCAACAGAAGATTTACCATTTTAAAAAATTAAAGTTAGTTAAATAGTTGTATGTAAGAGGATTGGGTACTATTTTAGTACCTAGTCCTCTTTTTTTATATGTTCACGATAAAGGTCAAATTAGAAATATTATGAAAAGAAATATTAGTAATACTATTTTAACTAAAGATTATATTTTCTCTAAAGTTAGTCAAATTACTATTTTTAGCACTTATACTGGAATTAGTGTTGAAGATATACAACATTGTATAGATACAGGAGAATTTATATCTAGTCCTTTTCGTGAAGATACTCATCCTAGTTTTGGTTTTAGATATGATAATAGGAATAAACTTAAAGGAAGAGATTTTGCTGGATATTGGTGGGGAGATTGTATAGATGCTGCTGCAACTGTACTCTCTGAAATTGTTCATAAGCAAATTGATATTTCTATTAAAAGTCAATTTCTATTTGTTCTTAAACATATTGCTTATACTTTTAGAAATATTATTTATGGACAAGATAAAGATGAAAACAACGATTATAATATTACTAGGGCTATTAGTAATGTACGTAATCATAAACCTATTATTGAACTTGTTACTCGTCCGTGGAATAATTTAGATGCTAAGTATTGGGGACAATTTGGTGTTAATCTTAATTTTCTTAATACTCATTTTGTTTATCCTGTTGACCAATTTTATATTAATCGTTCAACTAATCCTATTCCTAAATATTTTTATGATAAAAATAAAACAGATTTATGTTATGGTTACGTTCTTGGACAAGATAAAAGAGGAATAGTTAATGTTAAATTGTATTTTCCAAATAGAAATAAGAAAACTGAAGTTAAGTTTATAACTAATAGTAATACTATTGAAGGAGTTATTAATCTTGAATTAGATAATTATGACGTTATTATTATAACTAAATCTACTAAAGATAGATTAAGTCTTGAATGTTATCTAAAGAGTATTAATCATTCCATCCTCTACGGGGGGTCTACCCTTGAGTCTAAGACTATTGGTGTTGTTAATATTCCACATGAAACTTATAAACTTCGTCAAATTGAATATGATTGGCTTCGTAGTAAACTTAATCGAAATGGTTTTCTTATTAGCCTTATGGATAATGATAGAACTGGTCTTATGGAAGCTGTAATTCTTAAGAATGATTATGATATTATACCTATTATTATTCCTAAAGAACTTGGTGTTAAAGATTTTGCGGAATTGAGAAGTAGTTATTCTACAAATGTTATTAATGAATTAATTCAACAAGTTGTTAAATATATAGAAGATAATTATGGAGAAGAAACTGAATTTACTTGGGATACGGAAGAAAGTGATACTTTGCCATACTAAAAGTCTAGCTGGTGTTACCTATACTGTTATGCGTCCAATTACTGAGGAGGATGAACAAAATCTTGATAAATGGGAATGTATTAATATAGATGGTAAACGTATTGATAAAAAAGATATTTATTGTTATGGAGAAATTAATCTATCTTCTAATGATGACGTTGAATATATCAAAAAGTTTAGCTTACTTGATACTGATAATGGTGGAAATATTCATAGTAATTTTAATTATCAAGAAGGTTATGCTCTTATTGAAGAAATAGCTAAAACTTATCCTACATTTGATATTATTGAATGGTTTAAATATAATCATTGTCTTATAGGTAAACCAACTCGTATTATTATTTATAAATGTAAGAAAGAAAATCTATGATAATAAAAGGATATGAAGAAAAGCTAGATGATAGAGATGTTAGATATATTAATTATGTTATTGATAAATCTACAATGTCTGATGCAATTGAATCTTATATTAAAGATTTAGATTGTACTACTATTTATCCTGATGGTTCTCGTCCTAGACAAACTATTAATTATGGTTATCGTATTACTCTTTCTAGTATTGAATATATTCTTGATAAACTTTATCTTGTTCTAGAACATCATCCAGAAAAAGCTCAAAGTTATATTGATTATCGTAATAGTATTATTAAAAGAATTATTGATATACATGAAAAAAATCTTGATTTCGAGAGAAGAAACCTAGTACGATATTATAGTAAAGAATCAAGGAAACGCACTAGAAGTGTTAGCAGAGTTAATCAATCAAAAGATGTCTTTACAGGTAAACCCATTGATGTTAGCACCGGTATTGCAAAGGCTATTAAGCCTAAAAAGGAAACGATTGCTCAGCGTAAAGCTAAACTTCTAGGTGGTAAAGCTGTTAGTTTTGCATTTAATGGTTTAAAAATAAGTGAACATAATGAATAAACTTTATCGTAGAAATAATAATGGTGTGCCTACTGTTTGGTGGGCTGAACTTGACAGTGGTACTAATAGTATCACTGTTTTTTATGGTCTTGTTAGAGGTAATATTCGTAAAGAAGTTTATGCTGTTACTCAAAAAGATGGTCAAAAAGAACTTGAAAGTAGATATAATGATAAGATTAAACAAGGATATACATATCTTGATGAACTTTGTGATATGCAGGGTTTACCCCCCGTGGAGGATGGAGATAATGATACTCTATTTAATTTTCTAAATACTTATCTGCCTAAAGACCTTAGTAATGGAAACAGTAATCTTCTACTTCCAATGCTTGCTAAAACATATAATGGTAATGTTTGGAAAAAAGTCAGTTGTATGTATAGTCAGTATAAGATTAATGGTCTTCGTTGTATTGTTACTGCTTATACTCAAAATGATATGTTTAAACCTGTTAGGCTTCGTTTCCAAAGTCGTGAAGGTCTTATTTGGCATACTCTTGGCTATCTTGAAGATTATCTGCTTGCTACTATTAATACAAATATTATCGACGATATGATTAATGGATTTGCAGCACTTGATGGTGAAGTTTATCTTCCAGGTTATACTGTTAATCAAATTAATCATTTTGTTAAAGATGCTAATTGTGTTGAAAATAAACTTCTTCAATTTTGGTGTTATGATATTATGATGGAAGGTAATCAAGCTCATAGAAATACATATCGTTATCATATTAAGCTTCCTACTTGCTTTAATAATATTAAAGAACATTATAATAATAAAGAGCGATTGATTATTCTTCCTAGCGGATATATTACTAATGATAATGAAGCTATTGAAGCTAGAAATCATTTTATTAATCTAGGATTTGAAGGTCTTATACTTCGTAATACTGAAACTGATTATCAATATGGTAGACGTAGAGCTAATTATATGGAGAAGTTTAAAGATGCTGCTGAGGGAGATTTTATAATTCTTGATATTTATAAAGAAAAGAAACGTGATTTGCCTATTCTTCTTTGTAAAAATGATATTAATGATGAAAAGTTTGAAACTCGTTTAAGTACTAGTCATATCGTTCAACAGGAAGTTTTATTCGATTCTCAATCTTATATTGGTAGAACTGTTCATATAGAATATGGTGAACGAAGTGGTGTTACTAGAGTTCCATTTCATATTAAAACTGTTGTTATAAATGGAGATACTAGATTATAATGTAATTAAGAATAATAATTTCGATAGAACTAAATCTTATTTTAGTTGTTATTATAAATCTATTATTCTATTTACTGATTATGATGCTAAAAGTTATAATTTTGCTATTAGATATAATGATATAACTAAAAGTAATGAACTTTATGTGATTTTGTATAATGATAATAGAATTAATAATAGTGTTCCTATTATTCGAGATGCTAATACTGGATTTAAGTTATATATTCCTAATATAGTTATTAGACTTCTCGATACAAGATTGCGTAATGCTTTTGTTGTGTCTAAAGATGATTTTAATATTAATGTTAAATTTGTAGAAGAACGTAATGGTTTTTGTATTATTTATCATATAGATATTGAATAAGGTGAAGCCTAGTACATAATATAGTGTGCTAGGCTTTTCTGTTTTACATGGATATAAAATTATATATGACACGCTCGTAGACATGATTCTTTTTGCCTGTATTCAATTTTATATATCAGAATGATTAATCTATCACGATAAGATTTGCGTGTCATAATGAGCTTTAAAATGCGTCATTCTCACTATGATATTTAACATTAAATTCAGCATCATTATTACTAGTAAATTCCTATTATATTTTTATATTTGTCTTGATAAACAAAAACAAATTATTATGAGTATTAATAAAGTTACTATTGTTGGTATTAAAGGATTTAAAGGAAGTGGTAAAGATACAGTTGCTTCTATGATTAGTTATATCCTTCATGATGGTATTATGAAAGCTAATTATGATACTTGGCTTCTTTATCATAAAAATAGGTTTGTTGAAAATGATGAAATAATTATTCATTTTGCTGATAAACTTAAAGATGATATTGCTGCATTTTGTAATATTGACCGTAAACTTCTAGATAGACAAGATATTAAAGAAGAAAATTATTATAATTTTAAAACTGGTATTGTTTCTACTAATATTAAAGAAGCTACTTATGTTGTGGATAAATGGAATGATGCTATATTAAAATATAATGACTTATCTTCATATCTTGTTTTATATAATAATAATGTTAGTATTAAAATTAGAGTTCTTCTTCAATATTATGGTACTAACATTATTAGAAATCATTTTTGGAGAGAAGCTTTTATTCGTTATACTATTAATAAAGCATTTGATATAAGAAATAGTAAAGGACAATGTATCATAGCTGATGCTAGATTTGATAATGATGAATGTAAAGCTATTAAAGATTGTGGAGGAATGATAATTAGAGTAGATAGAAAATCTAGTAATAATAATCATGAAAGTCATGAAAGTGAACAAATAACAATTAATAAAGATGATTATGTTATTGATAATACTGGTACTCTTGTTGGTCTTTTTTATAAAGTTCTTAAATTTGTAACTGATTATATGGTATGAAATTACATCCTATTTTTGGTATAAATGCTCTTGCTAGAGTTTGTATATGTTGTGGTAAAGTTATTGGTTATACTCCACTTGGAAATTCTGTTGAAGAAGATGCTAGTAAGAGTAAACAAATAGCTGAAGCTATTGTATGTAAAGAATGTATAGATAAGCTTGATAGTGAAACTTGCTTTATAGCTTGTGATATGGATAAAGATAATTATATAACTGCTACTTATGATACTTTATGGATTAGAAATAAAGGTCTTAAAGAGTTTTTTAAAGAGCTTGATTCTATACAACCTATTAATATTATACCTAAAGAACATTTTTATAGTATATTTGGAAATGTAGTTAAAGATTTTTATAATAATCAAGAAGATGAAAATAATTGAACCAAAAGTTGAACTTTGGCAACAAGGAGATGATTCTAAAGCTCATGTTGCTAGATGCGCAAGAGTTTGTTATGGTAGAGAAACAGGTAATGATGAAGCTACTATTAAAAGACTTATAGATAGTGAACATTGGAGTATGTTTCGTCATGGAACTTATTATATAATAGCTAATGATAGTGATAAAACTTTAGAAACTATTGTTATTAATTATGCTAATACTATTGGTTTTAGTTATCATTATGAAAAACATGTTTATTATATAACTGTTAATGGTAATTGGGTTTTAGACCATAAAACACAATTTGGTTATCTATCTAAATATATTGTTCCTATTGAAGATTTTTGTAATACTGAAATAGGATTTCATATGATGAGATATACTTTTTGTGTTGATACACAAATTAGTACTTCTCGTGAACTAAATCGTGTTAGTCCTAATAATATTGCTGAAAAATCAACTCGATATGTATATGAAGATGGGAATATTTGTAGACCTCATTGGATAAGTCAAAAAGAAGCTGAATTATTTAATAATGATAATAATGCTGATTTAGATGAAGCTATGAATGTTTATCTTAATGGATGTAAAAGAGATTTTGAAGAATATAAAATTCTTGTAGATAAATATAAAATTCATCGTCAAGATGCTCGTGGTAAACTTCCTCTTGATACTGCTACTAGATGTATCTATACCTATTCCATAAGAGAATGGCGCCATATTATTGATTTACGTTATTATGGAACTACTGGTAAACCTCATCCTAATGCTAAGCTTATAGCTGGTATGATTAGAAATAATTTAATGGAACTTGGATATGACTTCAGAGATTGACTGCTAGTGATTATACTCATTTATTTGGTTATTTAAATCCTTATTATCGTTCTGCTTATAATGTATCTAAACGTAAGAAATAATGGCAAATATTTATAATATTACTGCTGAACTTGAGGATATATTTCTTGAGTTAGAAGAAAATGGAGGTGAATTAACTCCTGAACTTGAAGAACGTCTTGCTATTACACAAGAAAGTCTTAAATCTAAACTTGATAGTTATCGTAAAGCATATACTGTGCTTAATTTTGAAGCTGAATCTTGTAAAAAAGAAGAACAACGATTAGCTGTTCTTCGCAAAACTAAAGAAAATAATGCTGAAAGACTTAAAGGAGTTATGCTTGATGCTGTTATTACTTATGGAGATTTAGGTAAATCTGGCAATAAAGTTATTAATTTAGTTGATAGTAAACTCTATACTAAGAATAGTAAATGTGTTGAGATTGATGAAAATCTTAATCAGATATTTATTGATTTAGTTCTTGAACATTTACAATCTCTTTGGGATAATGATATGATTGATGGTAATTTTTCATTTAGTAGAGATGTTCTTCTTGAACAAATTAATGATAAATTTACTGAAAGATATCCTGAACAATCTGCTAGACTTAGAGAAGAAACTGGAGGTTATTTTACTCTTGATGATTTAGATTGTATTAAAGTTAAATTTGAGATTGAAAAACCTATTGGAGATTTAGCTAATAAAATTAATTTTGATTTACTTAATACTTTCTTTAATCATCAACATGAAATGACTAGAAGTAGTAGTATTAATAAAACTACTATGAAGAATATTCTTAATGATGGTAGAGATATTAGTATAGCTAAACTTGTTGAAAATACTAGTCTTATTATTAAATAATTTGGTTATACCCCCCTGTAGAGGACAGAATTAAGTTCATCCTCCACGGGGAGTCAACACTACTAATCTTGCTAATTATGGAACTAGAAGAAAAAGTAAAAGAATTAATAAAATGGTATATGGATACTTATGGTGTTAATAAAGACCAGGCTGTTAGAGATATTGAAAGTGTTATGTTACGTATAAGTCATAAATAATATGTATAAAGTAAAAGGTAAACCCTGGACTTATTCTGGTGCTATTGATGTATCAGATTGTGCTACTGCTAAAGAAGTTATGCTTAAAGCTGGACTTAATTTTAATGTAGCTAAATGTGAACTAGTTGGTAAAATGCCTATTAAACTTACTGGAACTGATGAAGAACTTGACCGAATTATTAAAGAACAAAAAGAAGGCGCTCATGTTTTTGGTACTGACATTTATCGTAAGTGTGATAACGCCTTTGCTACCTATCGTACTGATTACAATATTCCTTTAGGTGTTGTTAAAAGTAAATATACTATTGTACAAAACAATGATGCTTTTAATTTCTTTGATGATGCTATTGGTAAAAATTCTGCTATTTGGCAAACTGCTGGATTTTGGGGAAATGGTGAAAGAATATTTGTAAGTGCTAAACTTCCTAATAATATTCTTGTTAAAGGTGACCCTGTTGAAAATTATCTAGTATTTACTAATACTCATGATGGTAGTGGCGGAGTTAAGATTTTATTTACTCCTATTAGAGTTATTTGTCAAAATACTCTTAATGCTGCTATTCGTTCTAGTAGTAATTATGTTAGTTTTCGACATACAACTAGTGTTCATAATAAGATTTCTGTTGCACAAGAAATACTTGGAATTAGTAAAATTAAATCTGAAGAATTTGGTCAATATTGTAATTTACTTGCTAATATTAAAGTTACTGACGAAGATGTAATTCAATTTATTGGAGAAAATCTTCTTACTAGTGATGAAATTCAACGTCTAAAAGATACAGGTCATACTATTAAAGATATTGCTTATCGTAGTGGTTTAGCTTTAACTGATAGTAAAATAAGTAGTAGAAAAATGAATGTTATTTCTGATACTTATAGTTATTATTTTGATGGTCCAGGTCAAAGAGATATTCTTGGTACAGCTTGGGGTGCAGTTAATGCTATTAGTGGATATTATTCTAATATAGATAATATTGAAGGTACTAAGCGATTTGATAGTATTTGTTATGGTGATAAATCAAGAAAAATAGAAAATGCTTTTGCACTTGCAGAAGCTCTTTAATTTAATAATTTAATTATATATGGAAGTAAAAGTATTTAAACTGAAAGAGATTAAACTTCTTAGTGGAGATGTTCTAAATATAGAACAGTATTGTAATGTTCAACCTATTTTACCTGCTTATGGTAAAGAAGGTGATGCTTGTATGGATATTTATCCTATTCTTTGTGAATATGATGAAGAAAAAGATAGATTTATTTATCATACAGGTTTAGCATTTAATATTGGAAATGATGCTAACGGTGAGCCTAATGAAATGTCTTTACGTCCTAGAAGTAATCTTACTAAATCTGACTTTTATATGCCTAATGCTCCTGGTACTCTTGATTGGGGTTATCGTGGAGAACTTCTTATTATTTTTAAGAATCGTACTTCTAGAGATTTAATTCATGCTGTATCTACTCTTGTTGAAGTAGTTGATAAACTTAGAGAACATATGCATTTACCTGATAGTATGGTTGGCAATTCTAGACTTAAACTTAATAGTGTTAGAACTACAATGACTAACATACTTGCTAAAGTTTCTACTCCACCATATAATTGTGATGGTAAAGATAGATGTTGTCAATTAATTATTAATAGTGCTGAAAGAATTAGTTGGAAAGAAGTTGAATCTATTGAAGAATTAGGAGAAAGTGAACGTGGAAACAAAGGATTTGGAGAAGGAACAGGTGGAGCAGCTAAAGCTTAAAGTTGGTGCTCGTTATATTCATAATAAAACGTCTAATGAATATATAATTATTAGTATTACTAAAATGAAACATCCAGATACAGGTGAATGGATTCCTGCTGTTATTTATAAACTTAATGGACTTGAACCTTTATGGTGTAGAAGTGTTGAAAGTTTCAAAAGTCATTTTAGTGATGCTAAAGTTGAAGGTAATGAAGTTTATCTATGAAAAAGTTAATCTTGTTTTATTTACCTGATTGTAATGTTAGTAAACTTTTTGAAGAAAGGCTTCACAAAGCTCTTGTTCTACCTGAGTTTGCCGGTAGGTTTAATCTTATTAGGCATAATCTATATACTGATACTGGTAG
>ENA-OPFF01000145-OPFF01000145.1-human-gut-metagenome-genome-assembly--contig:-NODE-145-length-18617-cov-1.620946_pt1 | contig 18617 bp, 10 predicted proteins | sample MGYA00241713_ERZ501558 | MGnify/ENA primary metagenome ERZ501558 (study PRJEB25962, sample SAMEA2042429) | human gut metagenome | biome: human gut; feature: human-associated habitat; material: faeces...
CAAAGGCATAGACATAACCATTGCAGGAACGAAGCACACCGTGGTAGAACAACAACCAGCCTTCACTGGTTTCGATAGGAATAGGACCGGCACCTATTTTCAAGCACTGCCATGCACTCTGTTCAAAAGGCGCAGGCGACATGACATGCCGATGGCGTCCCCAAAACTCCAAGTCGGGCGACTCGCTATAATAAATATCTCCGAAAGGAGTATGCCCGTTGTCACTGGGACGGCTCAACATGGCAAAATTACCATTAATCTTGCGAGGGAACAGCACGCCATTACGGTTGAAAGGCAGGAAAGCATTCTCCATCTGGTGGAATGTCTTGAAATCCGTAGTCCATGCCACGCCGATGGTGGGCTGGCCCTTATATCCGTTACACCAAGTCACATAGTAACGGTCATCGATAAAGCAGACACGCGGGTCATAACCATACACCCATTCACCTATCTCGGGAATATCACACTGGAACTGCAACTTCTCCGGATTGATGTCCCAATGAACGGCATCCTTGCTGAATCCCACATGAAGCGCCATCCGGCGGTTTGTATCATCACAACGGAACACTCCGGCATACCCTTCGCCGAAAGGTACTACCGCACTATTGAATATACTATTGGATGTAGGCAGCAAATCACGGGGAATGATAGGATTCGCACTACATCTCCACATTACATTTTTACAACCTTCGGGACGTTCCTCCCACGGCATACCGGGCAACGGATTGCCCGCAATCTTCAATTCACTCATATTCTCTTTTTTGTTAGGTTAATAGTTTTTCTCTATTTCTTGTCTTCGTGTGTGAAGGGTACAAACCAGGTCATCAGAAAGGCCGGAATGGTAGCCACCAGCACAAAGATGAAAAACAGTTTATAGCCCAACCAGTCGCTGACATATCCGGACATCATACCGGGCAACATGACACCCAGATTCATGATACCCGATGCAAAAGCATAATGCGCCATCTGATGAGGACCGGCAGCCACTTGCTGCATCATGAACAAGGTAAGCCCCACAAAGCCGAAACCATATCCGAAATACTCCAGCACAATGGCCCCTCCGATAAGGGGCGCACTCTGCGGTTGGAAAATGGCAAGCAGCGTGTAAGCCATAAAAGGCAGATTGAACACACAACACAAGGAGAACAAAGTCTTTTTCAATCCACGTGCGGAAATATAATATCCACCCAGCAATGAACCGAGTACGAAAGCTGCCGCTCCGAAGGTTCCATAATAAATACCAATCTCCTGTTCTGTCAATCCCAAGCCACCCACATCACGACCGGCTTTCAGGAACAAAGGTACAATTTTCATCACAAACCCTTCGGCAAAACGATATAAAATAATAAAGCAAATATAGTAAACAATATGCTTTTTCGTAAAGAAGTTCCGGATGACATTCCATAACTCGGTCATACTCTGCGAAAAAGAGGTGACCGAATGGGCGTGCTTGCCCGAAGGTAACATACGGGTATGATAAATTCCCAAGGCGAACATCACTACTCCGAGGATAATCATAATGACCGTCCAGGAATAAAGTACCGCATCTTCTGCAGGCCCTTCGTATTCATCTTTCAGAAAACCGGCCAGATAGACCAGCAAGCCTGTACCGATAATCTTCGCCACATTATAAAAAGCTCCCTGCCAACCTATATATTTAGCTTGTTCCTGCGCATTCAACTCGTCCATATATACTCCGTCACAGGCCACATCGTGCGTTGCTCCGCTAAAAGCGACAATAGCGAACAAGGCAATAGTGACCGCAAAGAAAGACGGAAGATGAAGCGACAAAGCGATCAACCCGAAAGTAACTCCCGACACCATCTGAGTGAGGACAACAAAGAATTTCTTGGTACGGTACATCTCCAGCAACGGACTCCAAAGGGGTTTCAGTGTCCAAGGAAGCATGATAAGGGAAGTCCAGAAGGCTATTTTCGCATCACTGACTCCCAGACCTTTGTACATCAGTACAGCTACCATATTGAGGACAACAAAAGGGAGCCCCATACCAAAATAAGCGGTGGGAACCCAAAAAATAGGACTACGGCGTCTGGCCGGAGTTGGGGTTTCGGTTGTTTTCATTTATATCTAAGTATTAAGGTTGTTGAATTCGGCTATAACCGAAGATAACTTCATCTCCTTCTGAGAGGGGATGAAGTTACCTTTCGGAATCTATTAATGCAATAGGACGAAGCATTTGGTAAATCAGTCAGTTACAGGAATAAAGCTTACCGCTTGTCCACCACCTTTTGCCATGACTACAGACAAGGTATCGGCTGCCGTCACTTCTTTCTCACTGATCTGATACGAAGTAGGATTCGTTTTCCAGTCGGCATCTTCTCCATCAGCATAAATCACCGCATGGTATTTTTTATCTTTTTCAAGAAAATCCAGAGGAATGGTCAGCGTACGTGCTTCCTCATTGGTAGCCGCTCCGAAGAAATAATTATTTTTCGCTTTACGTACAACAGCTACAAACTCTCCCGGTTCGCCCTGCAAGGCTTCAGACCAGTCACAGTCCGCATCAAAATCCCGGAAGAACTGGAAAGCAGGATGCCCTTCATAGTTCTCAATCATATCCGAAGCCATCTGCAACGGAGAATAAATGACAACCCAATTGGCTATCTGCTTTGCCAAGGTGGTATTCACACGGCTGTTTCCTTTATCCAAGTCATTCCATTTCTTGCGGCGGGGAGAATTGCGTGTCTTTTCATAAAGAATATCAAAAGTACCCGGTGTATAATCCATCGGACCGCCCAGCAAGCGGGTAAACGGCAATAACTCGTGATGCTCGGGAGGATTACCTTCACTCCATCCGTTCCACTCCATACCGCGGGCGCCTTCCCGTGTCATCATATTGGGGTAAGTACGACGAATTCCTGTATCTTTGATAGGTTCGTGGGCATTAACGGTTGTATGATAACCGGCGGCAGTCTGCACCACCTTGCGGTAATGGCGTACATTGAACTGTCCATGATGGCTGTGACCGCCCGGCAGTCCTCCGGCATAACCGGTCTTCACGCTGTGCACTCCCAAGTCGGCATACCATTTGTAAGCATTGTCCAACTGGCGTTCGTAATTAAAGATATTGCCACCTGTTTCGTGGTGACCGATTATTTCAATCCCTTTCTCCTTGGCATAACGTGCCACCTCTGCCATATCAAAATCGGCGTAGGGTTTGGTATAGTCAAAAGTCTGCATACCGCCCCAACTTTCCCAGCCTTCATTCCATCCCTCGAACATCACCGCTTCTATGTTATTGGCAGCAGCAAAGTCTATATAACGTTTGGCATTAGCGGTGGTGGCGCCGTGGCGTTCATCCATCGTCCACGTTTCGACTCCCAGATGCATTCCCCACCAGATACCTACGTATTTCATAGGACGTATCCAGCTCAAATCCCCCTCCAGCAAACAAGGCTCATTCAGATTCAGTATCAGGCCGGAGTTTATCAGACCTACCGCTTTGGGAGCTATCTGGATACTGCGCCACGGAGTAACGAAAGTTCCTCCGGCAAAACGGGCTTTTACCCCATCGGGCCAGGAGGCCAGTTCCGATTTGAAGTGACAACCTTCGGTATGCTTCAAAGTCATTTCGGGGAAATCGGTCAAAGCTGCTTCGTGGATACTGGCATATACCCCGTTATCTGTTTTGAAAGTCATCGGGGTATTGGCATTATCCACCTTGCTGACGGGCAGGGTACGATACAGCAACTCGTAGGTTTCAAAACTGGCGGGAATAGACCATGACTTGCCATCCTGCGCCAGATTGAATGAAGTGAGCTCGTCCATCACGAACACACTGTCCACTTGGGGTACTTGATATTCATAGCGGAAGCCCAGGCCGTCATCGAACACGCGGAAACGGAGAGTCAGCTGTGTATTTGCCTGGTCTTTCAAACGCACGGCCATTTCGTTATAATGGTTCCGGATTGATTTATTTTCTCCCCAAGGTTGGGTCCAAGTTTCATCCTTTGTGGTGTACTCGGTACTTTCTATCAGAAAACCTTTGGAAAGATTTACCCCGTCACGGCCTTCAAAGCCCATAACGGAGGGGGTGATGAACGGATTCCCTCCTACAGAAACTCCGTAGGTCATCTCTCCCGCTTCATTGAGATTGAATACTAATTTTATATTGCCATCCGGCGATGTCAATTCTGTGGGGCGAGAACACCCACAAAACACGACTAACAAAAATAATACATAGTAACTGTATGCCTTCATAATATTAAATTGGATTAATGATACAAATATAAAACAATTAAATAAGGTATTACACTTATCGAAGGAGGAAAATTATTTTAAATGGGAGAAGATTACATATAATGAGAAGTATCAACAGAATAAAATAACAAACGCCGATAAAGCCCTTTTAAAGACTCTACCGGCGTAAGTTCACCTATTTAAAAAATCAGAATTCCAAGTCAGCCAACTGAGGATTATGATCGGAAAGCAAAGCTTCCGGTACTTCAGCCGGTATCTCACAGTTCCTTACCAGAACTTGCGGAGTGACAAAGATGAAATCAATCTTTTCACAATCCTCGGCCGGAATACGGGCAAAATCATGAAAAGTATAATCAACGCCGGTCACACGGGCAGCCGTCTTATAAGCATCCTTCATCACAAACTCGTTGGTAGTGATCGTTTCGTATGCATCGCTCGCATCGGTCACATTAAAGTCACCCGTAACCACTGCGGGGCGTTCGCCTACGATCTCTTTTATCTTACGGATAATGAGCAATGCGCTTTGACGGCGAGCCTCTTCACCTACATGGTCAAAATGAGTATTGACAGCCATGAATATCTTTCCGGTGGCCTTGTCTTTAAATTTCGCCCAAGTGGCGATACGGACACAAACCGCATCCCATCCCATCATTCCTACGCTATCGGGATTTTCGGCCAACCAGAAAGTATTGGAGTCCAACACCTCATATTTGTCCTTACGATAGAATAGCGGCGCATATTCACCTGCTGTCTTCCCGTCATCACGTCCCACACCGATACCATCGTATTCGGGCAAGCCTGCACGAAGATCCTGAAACTGGTTATGCAAAACTTCCTGCATACCGACAATATCCAGCTCATGGTCCTTAATAAACTGGCACACACGGTCTTTCCGATATTGCCAATTGTTCAAACTGTCCTGCGGATTGTCATAACGGACATTAAAAGTAGCCCAACGAACGTCGGTCTTCTTCTCTTCCGCACAGCCGCCCAATAACAGGACGGCTGCCAATAAAAATAGAATTTGCTTCATTTTGTTTCTTTTTATGTTCCCTAGGATACAAAGATAGCAATTTCTATCGGAAATTATTCGGAGTATGCCACTGACCTTTATCATTCATCGTATCGGCCACATCCCACCATACACGGCTACCCTGGTTCACATTGCCCGGTTTATTAGGGTTACGGGACTCGCTGTTAGGATAGTTGATGCGTTTGATAAGCTTGCCGGACGCCACTTCTCCATTGGAATTGTTTCCATTAACCGGAGCCAGCAGATAACGCGGATAGTCGGTACGACGCACTTCTGCCCATCCTTCATTTCCATTCGGGAAAACGGCAATCCACTTCTGAGTAATAATCTGTTCCAATTGTTCTTCCTCGCTACCACCGGCAAATGCTTTTACGCCATCCAGATGACTGATGTATTCATTGGCCTTGTCCGCATCAATTTCATAATAATCCATAGATGCCTTGATACCTTTCAAATAAAGAGCTTCAGCAGTTTCATCCACCAATGACGGCCAGCGCAATGCTGCTTCCGCTTTCAGGAACAAGCTTTCAGCATAACCCATCCAGACAATTTCACGAGCCAGATTCCACCAATAATCCTTGTTCATGGCATCAGATGACAGAATACAACGGTTGGCAGAGTATCTGTTCAGATAAGAGCCACCTACATTGGTTTCTCCATTCATCACCCCGTTGAAATCTCTCTTCAGATTCTCTGTAGGAAGCGGACTGGTAGTCAACGAATCAAACGGAGTAGGACGGAACCATAAAACTTCACAACGAGGGTCGAGATAACAGTTCTCAGAACTCTCATTGAAAGTAACGGCATCGGCTGCCGCACCTTCTTTCAAAGCCTGATTCTTATAAGCCCGTTCCATTTCTTTCGACAATACAGCATTGCCGGTCCAGCTGAACAACAATGCGTATATATTTTCATTACCGCCGGCGATATACTGACGTTTAGGAGTCTGCTTCATATTATCATCCTGGCTTTGCATCAGACCGGCCAGATCTGTCAAAGCTGCTTTTGCCTGAGTCTGGGCCAATTCCGGATTTACATTGGATACACGCAAAGCAAGGCGCAAACGCAGTGTATTGGCAAAACGACGCCATTTGTCCACATCACCCCCATAACATTTGTCATTGTCACCTAAATCATACTGACTGACAGCAGGAAGATTTTCCTGGTGCAACTCTGTTATAGCCTGATCCAACAGCTGGAAAAGGATATTATAGACCTCTTTCTGAGGCGTATAAGACACATTTTCTTCCGGCGGCATAGCTCCCTTCACATAATAAGCGACGGGAATATCTCCGTAAGTATCTGTCTGCATGGACAACAAGAAAGCATAATAAATACGGGTGATATAGAATGCCGTATGGTAATAATCCTTATTGCAGAAATAGAATGTCTTGACCAACTGACTGTATTCCGAAGTGCTGCGGTCATCATAGAAATGCTTCCAGCGGCTGGCCGACCATCCATCCGTATAAGAATAGGTAGGCGCCTGATTCACAAAGCCGCTGACATTGTTTCCCCAATAACCGGCATAGATATCATGAGTCAGATTGGTTGTTGTCTGATAATCATTGTAAGGACCTTCGTAGGTGAAGTTGGCAAAAATACTTCCGATAGCACCTTCCATCCCTTTCAAACTTGCCATGGCATGTTCCGTCAAAGTATAATCAATATCTATACCGTCGGCCGATACATTCTCCACAGTCGGGTCGTAAATCGGTGCGTAAGGATTTGTATTCAATTCCTCAAAATCATGGCATCCGGCCAGAGCCAGCAATGAGCATAAGGCTACGGATTTATATAATTTGATTTTCATAATCAGTTTTTCCTTTTAATTAATTAGAAACCTAAGTTGATAGAAATACCGAAAGTACGTGTAAACGGCAACGATGCATAGTCAATGGCTTGTGAGAACATCGTAGTGTCATAGCCACCTTCGGGGCTTGTACCCGGTGTGTGCTTCATCAGATAGCACAAGTTACGTGCAACAAATGAAACATTCAACGAGTTGACAGGAGTCTTCTTCAGCATAGATGAAGGGAATGAATAGCCGATTGACAATTCTTTCAGTTTAATGAATGAAGCATCGTAGATGAAATCCTCAGCCTGCAATGAGCCGTAGTATTCTGAAGCGGAAACCTGTTTTGTATTCACCTCGCCTGATTCTGTCACACCGGGGAATACCATCATATAGTTGTTTTCCTCACCACGGTTCAAGGTACGCTTAGCCAAACCGTTTCCGGTAGCCAGCATCTCGGAATAAGAGAAGATATCACCACCGAATTTCATATCAAACAGTGCAGACAGTGTAATCCCTTTATAAGTAAAGGTAGGAGATACAGACATGGTCAGCTTAGGCTGGATATTACCGATAGGTTTGTTCACATATTCGGACTCATTGGTCACAGTCATGGGCAACCCATTTTCATTTACGATAATATCACCGTTTTCATTGCGCTTATAAAGCGATGTAGCATAAATCTCGCCTAATTTGTGTCCGGCGCGTGTACCTACTTTTACAGGGAAGTTTCCGTCACCGTTAAAGAACATATAGTTCACATTTTCTTCCGGAGCCAGTTCTTTCACTTTCGATACGTTGTGAGCCATATTCACATTCAAGTCAAAAGCAAAATCCTTTGTTTCTACCAGAGTGGAATACAACATCAGTTCCACGCCTTGATTGGTTACCATACCTGCGTTTACCCATTGGCCACCACTCCAGGGAGCTGCTGCGGGCACTTTCATAATCTGGTTCTTTGTTTTGCTGTAATAGTAAGTAAAGTCAAAGCCCAGACGGTTGTTCAAGAACTTCATGTCCAGACCTGCTTCATAAGAGGTCGCGATTTCAGGCTTCAACTGATCGTTCATCTTCACATTATCCTTGGTCGGAGTCAATACACCATTATCGAATTTGAAAGAGTAGGTGTTGTATAACTGATAAGGGCTTGTATCCTTACCTACCTGTGCGGCAGACAGACGTGCCTTGGCAAATGTCACCCAGCTTGGCAACGGTTTGTCGATAGAGCGCAAGAAGTCCGACACTACGAAACTGAGGTTGGCAGACGGATAGAAGAAAGAATTGTTACCTGACGGAAGAGTGGATGACCAGTCGTTACGAGCTGTCAAATCCAAAGACAGATATTCCTTCCATGCCATCTGTACAGAGCCGAACACTGAGTTCATGGCACGCTTGTAACCATCCTCACTACCGGTTCTCAACAAATTGGCCGCATTCAGCATCCAATTACCTTTATCCACCATATTACCTACGCCCACACCCAAAGTTTCCGAACGCTGGTACATAAAGTTACCACCGACATTGAAGCCCAGACGGAAGTTATCAGTCAACTGACGGTCACCCATCAAAATGACTTCAGCATTTGACTCGAAGAAGTTTTCTTCACTACGGTCCATTGAATCATTCGTAATCATGGAAGTATTGGCTTCTCCATTGATACCATCACCCGCATTGGTGCTTTGCACTCTGGTACGGTAGTAGTCAAAAGCGTATTTAGCAGACAGATGCAGCCAATCTGTGAAATTGATTTTCATGCTATAATATCCGAAAGCACGCCAGCGTTCATCTGAATTCTGACGCTGATGCAATACATAATAAGGATTACGGATACTGGCAGTAGGCCCTGTCCAATTCACATGCGCATGAGTTTCATCAGAATATTGTTTCAAGTCATCCAGACGGACGTTGTTAGGGATTCTCATCAACTGGGAAATAGCACCGTAATCACCATACAGTGGACGGTTATCGGCTTTTGTACGTGAAAGAGAAATCTTTCCGTCCATAGACACCCATTTGTTCAATTCCGTTCCTGCATTCAGGTCGGCATTCACACGGCTCAAACTTTCAGTGGGGAATACACCGTCATTGTCGGAGTATCCGAAAGAAGTACGGAAATGTGATTTCTCTGTACCGTTGCTGATAGATACGTTATGCGTATGCGAGAAACCGGTATCAAAATAATCTTTCAACTTATCCCCATAGTTAGAGTAAGCGTAAGTTTCTCCGTTCCAAGCCTCTTTCATGCTTCCATCCAATACCGGGCCCCAGCTTCCGCTATCCGTTTTGTCATACACCGCAGTCTTGGCATCTTTTGTATCAATATGTCCTTGTCCGTAACGGCGTTGCATATCCAATGTCTCGCCGATAGCTGTCCAAGTGAAGTTACCACTATAACGGATTCCGAAACCATCCTTCTTACTGCCTTTCTTTGTCGTAATCAAGATAACGCCATTACCTGCACGCGAACCGTAAAGAGCAGCCGCATTCGGACCTTTCAATACCGAAATGCTCTCGATGTCATCCGGATTAATGTCCATGGAAGCGCTACCACGGTCCACACCACCATAACGAGATGCGTCGGATGTAGTGTTGTCGCTGAAAGGAACGCCATCCACAATCCATAACGGCTGGTTGTTATCGGTAAGAGAAGAGTTACCACGAATGGTGATTTTCGTAGAACCACCTAAACCGGTAGCCGAGGTATTCATCTGAAGGCCTGCCACCTTGCCCTGCAAGGCACTGGTTACCGAGGGGTCACCTGTCTTGTTCAGTTCATCACTTTTCAGTTCCTGAACCGCATAACCCAACATCTTCTTCTCACGTTTGATCCCCAAAGCGGTTACCACCACTTCGCCAATCTGCTGTGTGTCTTCCTGCATGGTTACGTTCAGTACATTCTTGCCATCGGGCTTCAATGTTTCCGAACGGTAACCAATGTATGAGAACACAATCTCACCATTTCCGGGAACGGACAAAGAATAGTTACCTTCAAAGTCAGTAATCGTACCGGCTGTAGGGGTTCCTTTCACTTGTACGTTTACACCAATCAAGGCCTCTCCTGTCGCATCAACCACTGTTCCGGTCACTGTATGTTCCTGTCCTGTCTGTTGAGGTGTTTGAGGTTCTCCGGGTGCTGAAAGATAGACAATATTATCCTCTATCTTATACGTAATTCCTTTGCCTTGCAAAGCTGCATCAAGTACAGACTGCAATGAACCGTTCTTTACATCAATGGCATTCACCGGCGTTTCAGCCAGTTTGTCATCATAGAAAAACTGATAGTTAGACTGTGATTTAATGTTCTTGATCACTGCTCCAAGCGTTGTCTTGGGAGTTGAAAGAACAATTTGTGCGCGGGTCCATTGCATGGGTGCAGCCACAAACAAAAGAATCAAAAGCGCCCTGAGTAATTTGGGCTTTCTCATTAATTGATTGCCTTTCATAATTTATTAAATTAGTTAACACTGACTTATTTTTCTCCAGTGAAGGGGTTCTCATGCCCCTTTCGAGAATAAAAACAGGCAGCTAAAAGAAAACACTTACTCCATCTCGTTCTTTTTTCTAAATTTTCTAGAAAAAACAGAGGAAAGGCAAAAGTAGTGATATCATCGGACTTTGACGTATAGAAGAAATATTTAAAAACAAAAAGGGGATGTACTCTTGCAATGCTGCCAAAAGAGAACATCCCCCTCCAACCTCTCTTTACAAGAGAGAAGTGCATGGTGAAACTTTTATTTTACTTTTTCGTCTTTTGAAAATGAATAAGGCAAATCACTTTCTTGTGTTCCACGTTGCATATTCGGACGGTCGGTCATCTTGAAATCGATAACACCACCTTGTAACAATTCATTGTGTTTCAAATAATTCTTGGTATAAACAGTACCGTTTACACGCATTTCATCTACATATCGGTTGGTATCGCTGTTATCCGGTGCGGTTATTACCAAGTTCTTTCCGTTTTCAAAATGAAGTGTCGCCTTCTTGAACAACGGAGCACCCAGAATATATTCATCTGTACCGGGACATACCGGATAGAATCCTAATGCAGAGAATACATACCATGCCGAAGTCTGACCATTGTCTTCATCACCGCAATATCCGTCTGGACCGGCTGTATACATACGGTTCATCACCTCACGCAACCAATATTGCGCTTTCCAAGGCTGGCCTGCATAGTCATACAGATAAATCATGTGCTGGATGGGCTGGTTTCCATGTGCATAGTTACCCATATTCATAACTGTCATTTCGCGGATTTCATGAATCACCTGTCCATAATAGCTATCATCAAAGATAGGGGGAACCGAAAAGACAGAATCAAGCATGGTAACGAACATTTCCTTACCTCCCATCAAATCAATCAATCCCTGAGGGTCATGGAATACAGACCAGGAATAATGCCAGCTGTTTCCTTCCGTAAAGTCACCTCCCCACTTCAACGGTGAGAATTTAGGAGCGAATTTGCCGTCCTTCTGCTTGCCGCACATCAGCTTGCTTTCCGAATCAAACAGGTTCTTATAGTTCATGGCACGTTTGGCAAAAAGTGCGATTTCCTTCTTCGGACGTTTCAATTCTTTCGCCAGCTGATAAATACACCAGTCATCGTATGCATATTCCAATGTACGGGCTGCATTCTCATGAATCTTCACATCACAAGGCACATAGCCCAGCTTGTTATAATATTCATATCCCAGACGTCCGGTAGAAGAAACTTCAGGATGTACAGCTTCCGTTCCATGAATCAGTCCTTTGTATAATGTTTCCACATCTTCCACACGTACTCCTTTCAGATAAGCATCGACCAAGATAGAAGCTGAATTATTGCCGACCATGCAACCACGATGACCGGGGCTGGCCCATTCGGGGAAAAAGCCGCTTTCCTTATAAGTATTAATCAAACCTTCCTGTATTTCCTGATTTACCGAAGGATACATCAGGTTCAAGAAAGGGAACAAGCAACGGAATGTATCCCAGAATCCTGTATCCGTATACATATATCCCGGCAATGTTTCCCCATTGTAAGGACTGTAATGAACAGGCTGCCCATTGGCATCCAGTTCATAGAATTTACGCGGGAACAACAAGGAACGGTACAAGCAGGAATAGAAAGTACGGTATTGATCCAATGTTCCACCTTCCACTTCTACTTTACCTAAGACCTCATTCCAGGCATCTTTACCTTTCTGTACCAATACTTCAAAACTGTCTCCACCCAATTCCTTCAGATTCTGAATTGCTTGTTCAGGACTGATGAATGAAGAAGCGACACGGGCATGAACTACTTCGCCTTTCTTTGTCTTGAAACCGATAACGGCTCCGGTATGGAAATCAGTCTGCTCCAGTTTACCTTCTTTCAAGGTTACAGGAACACTGCCGTCCGGTTTTTCAGGCTGTACATCGTTAGAGAACGTAGCCTCATAAGTAAACGGCTTATCAAACTCAATAACGAAATAATTCTTGAAGTTGGCAGGAACACCACCACTGTTGCGAGTGGTATAGCCCACAATTTTGTTTTCTCCGGGAATCACCTTGATAGATGAGCCACGATCAAAAGCATCAACCACTACGTATGAGTCATTTTCAGGAAAAGTAAAGCGGAACATAACGGCACGTTCCGTAGGAACCATTTCAGTCACCACATCATGTTCTGCCAAATAAACCTTATAATAATAAGGTTTTGCAATTTCAGCTTTATGAGAGAACCAGCTTGCACGCTTGTCCTCTTCAAATTCCGGTTTTCCTGTTACGGGCATGATGGAAAATTGACCATAGTCATTAATCCACGGACTGGGCTGATGGGTTTGTTTGAAACCACGGATTTTATTAGCCGTATAAACATACTGCCATCCGTCCCCCATTTTTCCTGTCTGGGGAGTCCAGAAATTCATACCCCACGGGCGGGATATGGCAGGATAAGTATTTCCTGTAGAGAGTTCAAAGGAAGACTGTGTACCTACCAACGGACTCACATAGTCTGCATAATCCTTTGCCTGCACAAACAGTGTAACACACAGGACTGCAACTGATAGAAATAATTTTTTCATGATATTGTTATTTGGGTTAAGTTATACTTTTAATTCTTCACCTGTTTTCCCCATTCCGTCGGTACGGGACTCATGGTAATCTCCATCGTTCCTCCACGTACCAGATCATCATGGGTAAAGAAAGGAACATCCAGCGGTTTTCCGTTCAACAAAACCGACTCAATATACTTATTGGTCTTCGAATTATTGTGGGTACGGATAACGAAAGTCTTGCGGTCGGGCAGATTAATCGTCACCTCCTCAAACAACGGACGTCCGATAGAATAAACCGGCTTACCGGGACATACCTGATAGAAGCCCATGGAGTTCAAAATATACCATGCAGACATCTGACCGCAATCTTCATTACCCGACAAGCCGTCAGGAGCATTGAAATACTGGTTATGCAGCACACTGTCAACCAATTCCTGAGTACGCCATGGACGGTTTACATAGTTATACATATGAGTAATGTGATGACTAGGCTCATTGCCATGCGCATACTGGCCTATCAGTCCTGTGATATCAGCAGAGGTAGCCTCCCCTTCCAACTGGGAAGAAACCGTAAACAAGGAGTCCAGCTTTCCTACGAAAGCATCCTCCCCACCCATCAAATTCACCAGTCCCGGGATATCATGCGGAACAAACCAAGTCCACTGCCATGCAGTTCCTTCACAATAATCATCATTACGGTGATTGGAAGAACGGGGATTGAACGGGGTACGCCATTCACCTTTACTATCCAATCCACGCATGAAACGGGTGGCAGGATCAAAATAAAATTCGTACGCATCCGCAAAACGGGCATATTTCTCCTTGGTTTCAGTATCTCCCAAGCTGTCTGCCAGCACGGAGATACACCAGTCATCATACGCATACTCCAATGCTTTCGCCACCGATTCATTCTCACGGTCACATGGAATATAGCCAAGAGTATTCTTATAATAACGTGCTTTGGGCATAACATATGGAATCAGCCAATCGGGAGCTACAATACCGGTAGTGTCATATTCCGCTGCACGCAGACATGCCTTGTAAGCTTCCTGCACATCAAAATCGCGATATCCCTTCACATAAGAATCGGCTACCAACGAAGCCGCATGATACCCTACCATCGTTCCGGTATAATTGGATACACAATCCCATTTCGGGAAAATACCACCTTCTTGATGCTTCTTTATCAATGAACGGATAAATTCCGTATTCAACTGAGGATCGACAATAGTCAGTAACGGATGTAACGCACGGAAAGTATCCCACAAAGAGAAAATGGTATAAACCGGATGTTTCATGTCGGTGGTATGCACTTTCAAATCCATTCCCAAGTAACGCCCGTCTACATCAGTAAACAGATTGGGACTTAGGAAAGCATGATACATAGCCGTATAGAAAATGGCACGCTGGTCTTCATTATTGGTTTTGACTGCAATCTTTGACAGGCATTCATTCCATTTCTTCTTAGCATCGGCACGCACTCCATCAAAATTCCAACCGGGCATCTCAGCCTGGAGGTTCTTATAAGCACCTTCCGCATCAACAGAAGAGATAGAGAACTTAGCCAGCACTTGTTCGTCTTTCACCGTTTCAAAATGCAAAAGCATTTTGCATACAGGAATCTGTTTGTCATTTTCCTGAACAGTATCCGTGTACAAGGTATACGTAAAGGGTTTGGAAAATACGGCATAAAAATAAAGATCCTGCCGGTATGCCCAATAGGCACTGCGTTTGCGCCCCCGCAACACAGTATCATTCACTGCCTCCACTTCCATTACCTGATTGATTTGTTGCTGAATATTATAGTCCATATCCAAGATAAATCCTGACTCCTTACTTTCCGGGAAAGTATACCGATGCATTGCCGCACGCTCTGTCGAAGTCAGTTCGGCTTTTACCCCGTATGTATCCAGAAAAACAGAATAATATCCCGGTTCGGCATATTCCTTTTCATGAGAAAAAGCCGATGCGAAAGGACGCTTCTGGCTTTCTGTTCCCAAGAAATCAGTACGCTGCACACCTACAGTCGGCATCAACAGGAAATCTCCGAAATCCGCACACCCGGTACCACTAAGACGTGTATGGGCAAAGCCATTGATCGTAGTATCTTCATAATAATATCCGGAACAGGAATCCCAACCGTCAATACGAGTATCTGGTCCCGGCTGTATCATGCCATGGGGAACCATAGCACCCGGATGGGTATGTCCATGGCCTCCTGTACCAATAAAAGAGTTGACATAATGGGTGTAATCATTCATTTCATTGCCCTCAGAATCACATGCAGTGAAACACAATAACCCTAGAAGACAGCCGCTTAAGAGCATGTTGATTTTCATAGTTCTTTATTTAAAAATTATTTCGTTTCCGATGAGATAAATATATTGTTATCATCTACTTTCTTATAATTGAAAGGAATAGAGTTACGCAAAGAATTCAGCACAGACTCTATATTATCTTTCTTTTTCAGTACACCTGAATAAGTATTAGTACTGTCTACATCCGGTGAAAGGATTATCTTCACTCCATAGAACCGTTCCAATGCTGCCGCAATCTGGAAAATAGATGACTTTTCAAATGGAATCAAGTCATTATGCCAGACTATCTCCATCTTGGGATCGACCTGTTTTACCTGCATCCGCCCTGTCACCCTGTTTAAAACAGCCTTTTGTCCCGGTAACAAAGTAATTCTGCCTTTATCTGATTTATCTTTTACCTCAACTTCACCCTCTATCAAGGTTGTTTCCGCAAAACTGTTATCCGGACGACATTTTATATTGAAAGAGGTTCCCAAGACCCTGACATCCATTGCCGGGCTTTTTACCATGAAAGGTTTCTCATGATTACGTGCTACTTCAAAATAAGCTTCTCCATCCAGATATACATGACGTTCTTTTCCTTCAAAAGCACGCGGATATTTTAAAACAGACGACTGGTTCAACCATACTTTTGTCCCGTCAGGCAACAACATCTCACGCACTTGTCCATGAGCAGCCGATGCTACCACCAATTCCTCCGCTTTATTCCGGAACCAATAGGCCAATCCCGCAGCCAGCACCATCACACCCACTATAGCAGCTGCATAACGCAACACACTTCTAAGCTTGAACACCTCTTGTTTCTTCTGATTTTCCTGTTCCAATCTTCTACCCAACCTGCGCTCTGCCTTCGCTACCAGATTTTCCTCCTCAAAGGGGAATTTACCTAACTGATAAATCTCCTCCATACGGAATAACTCTCCGGCATTCTCATCAGATTCTTTCATCCATTCATTGATAAGAACAAAATCCTCCTCCGAGCATCGGTTTTCCAAATACCTGATAATAATATCTTCGTTAAGTTTACTCATCTTTTTCCCTATTCATATAGTAAACAATTCAACTTGTAAAAACACTTAGCAGTTTTGCTGAAAATATAATCAATGACAATAATAAATGGCTGAGACGTTCGCGCAAAAATTTCAAGGCCTTATACATATGTGCCTCTACGGTACGTAAAGAAATGCCAAGAGTATCAGCGATTTCCTTGTTTTTCATATCATGAAGATAACTCAGTTTGAACACCTCCTTACATTTATCCGGCAATTCATTAATCGCTTCAAAAATTTCCTGACGTAATTCCTGATTCTCTATCTTTTTAATAACTTCAGCATGATCCGGCTGGTAATATTGCAATTTTCGTTCATAGATTTCTATCATTGCCGCACTGTAGTTATTCTCTATAACCTGATGCTTCAATAAATTTATAGCCTTGGTATATACAGAACGATAAAGGAAAGCTAAAATCTGCTCTCCTATGACGACTGAATCTCTCCGCCTCCACAACTCCACAAAAACATCCTGCACTACATCTTCGGCTTCTTCGGTACCAACCAGCCGTGTCGCATAGAACAACAGCTTAGGATAGCATTGACGAAAGACGGCCTTATAGGTGTCATCAAGTTCCTCGTTCATATTATATAATTCACCTTTGTATGAAGGAGAGAGCCAATGTTCCAAATAACGATCCAATCATCCACTGTAGAGGCAAAAAGCTTCCGCTCATCATACAATTTTCACGCAGATTCAACCCGCCTCTACAGCAAAACGATAATAAATATTACTTTTAACTCACCTCCTGTACAATTACAATTCTTAATAAGTTGAACCAATTATTATCTATCTATACCAAATATTTCCCGGTTCCGGACCCATTTCAAATTCTACAGTAGCACCATCCATTATTTGCCGGTGTGTGATATAGCTCTTATCGTATGGTTGCCCATTTACTTTCACCGACTGGATATAGATATTTTCACGACTTACTCCAGGGGCCAGTACTGTGAACGTTTTTCCATTATCCAAATGCATCTGTATTTCGGAGAACAACGGCGTACCAATCTCATATTCACCACTTACCGGATTGACAGGATAAAATCCCATAGCACTGAATACATACCAGGCAGACATCTGTCCACAATCCTCATTTCCACACAGTCCGGCAGGTGCATTGAAATAAAGGTCATGCATGACTTGCGCCGCATACTTCTGAGTTTTCCAAGGCTGACGTACCTTATTATACAAATAAATCACATGATGGCTAGGCTCATTACCATGAGCATACTGACCAATCATACCTGTACTGAAAAGAGGCAAATCTGCATTACTAGCCGGGATATAAGTAAACATACTATCCAACTTTTCCGTAAAACGATCCTTACCACCAGTCAAGGCAATTAACCCCTTAATATCCTGCTGTACAGACCAAAAGTACTGCCAACCGTTACTTTCACAAATATGGGCAGTGTAGTCATCCGGGCTGAAATTAGGTTGGAATATTCCTTTATCATCTATCGGCTGCATGAAGCTTGATGCCGGATTGAACACATTGCGATAATTCTGAGAACGCTTGTAGAATTCGTCCGCTAATTGAGTCCTCCCCATCTTCCGGGCCATTTCGGCTATGCAATAATCATCAAAAGCATATTCTAATGTCTTGGAAAGCGACCAATTTTCCGCATTATATTCATCCTTTATATTATAAGGTATATATCCTAATTTTTTATACAGACCAATGCCGCGATAATTATCCAAATTAGCAGTAGTCACACAAGCCTCCAATGCCTTCTCAGCATCAAAATCACCAATACCTTTCAAATAAGCATCGACAATAACAGGTACAGCGTGGTAGCCAATCATCATATCCGTTTCACTTCCCCAAAAATTCCATACCGGCAAACGTCCGTTCTGTTCATAAAAAGCAATGAATGATTTCACCATATCATTGACACGCTGAGGTTCCGTATAAGTAAATAACGGATGTGCGGCACGATAAGTATCCCACAATGAAAAGGTTCCATAATTCACCCAACCATCCGTCTGATGAATTTTCTTATCGGGACCATAATAAGACCCGTCCACATCACTGTAAATAGTCGGGGCAATCATTGTATGATACAATGCTGTATAAAAATTAACCTTATCGTCCTTGTTATCACCTGTTACCTCTATTTTTCCCAACTGACGGTTCCAATTATCTTTAGTTTCAGCCAAATATTTATCGAAATCATTGT
>ENA-OPFF01000148-OPFF01000148.1-human-gut-metagenome-genome-assembly--contig:-NODE-148-length-18347-cov-1.826919_pt1 | contig 18347 bp, 9 predicted proteins | sample MGYA00241713_ERZ501558 | MGnify/ENA primary metagenome ERZ501558 (study PRJEB25962, sample SAMEA2042429) | human gut metagenome | biome: human gut; feature: human-associated habitat; material: faeces...
AGCGGAGGGAAGGGTATACAGTGGAAAAAATTCTGTTTAATGTTTCGGAATATTCCCGTGTTCCCGCTTATCTGTTGGTCCCTGAGGGGAAGGGACCATTTCCTGCAGTGTTATTACTTCACGACCATGGGGCCCATTTCTCAATAGGGAAAGAGAAGATGGTACGTCCGTTCGGTGTGGAAGCATCTGTACTGGCCGATGCGGACGATTGGGCGGAAAAATGTTATGACAAACAGTATGTAGGTGATTATCTGGCAAGTCACGGATATGTAGTGCTTGCTGTGGATGCCTTGTTTTGGGGGGAACGGGGACGTAAGGAAGGAGTGCGCTATGACTCACAGCAAGCGTTGGCTGCCAATATGCTACAGATGGGAATGTCATGGGGGGCCTTGATTGTTTGGGATGATATCCGTAGTGCTGAGTTTTTGGCTACATTGCCTATGGTCAGTAAAGATAGAATAGGTACTATGGGCTTTTCTATGGGAGCACATCGTGCTTGGATGGTCAGTGCCGCTACAGATGTGGTGAAGGCAGGCGCTGCTGTGTGCTGGATGAATACTACAGATAGCTTAATGACACTTACCAATAATCAGAACAAAGGCGGGTCTGCTTATTCCATGATTATTCCCGGAATACGGAATTGGATGGATTATCCTCATGTGGCATCTATCGCCTGTCCCAAACCGATGTTGTTCATCAATGGTTTGCGGGACAAACTTTTTCCTGTAAAGGGCGTTGAAAGCGCTTTCTCTACCATGCAGGATGTATGGAAGAGTCAATCGGTAGAAAATCTGTTGACTACCAAGTTCTATGATTTGCCCCATTTTTGCAGTAAGGAGATACAGGATGATATACTTGAGTTCTTTAATCAAAATTTAAAATAGAAAGCGATGAAAATTAAGATGTTGATGGCATTTGTTGCCTTGTTGTTATTTTCTGCTTTTACGGCAGACCACACAATTACTATTTTTATGATAGGTGACTCGACTATGGCCAACAAATCCTTAGAGGGAGGTAATCAGGAACGTGGATGGGGCCATGTGCTGGGAGGATATTTCAGTGAGAATATTCGTGTGGAAAACCATGCTAGAAATGGTCGGAGTTCTAAAAGTTTTATTGATGAAGGATTGTGGGAGGTAGTAATTAATAAAGTAAAGCCGGGTGATTATGTTTTTATTCAGTTTGGGCATAATGATGAGAAGGTAGATGAGAAACGTCATACTGATCCCGGATCTACTTTTGATGCCAATCTACGCCGTTTTGTAAAAGAAACACGTGCCAAAGGAGGAATTCCCGTTTTGTTCAATGCTATAGTTCGCCGTAATTTTCGGAATAATAAAAATGCGGTGGCCGAAGATGATGTGCGCAAGGATTTGTCAAAGGGGAGTGTTTCTCAAGATGGAGAAGTGCTGATTGACACTCATGGAAAATATTTGGATTCTCCGCGCAATGTGGCAAAAGAATTGGATGTGCCTTTTGTGGATATGAACAAGATAACGCATGATTTGGTGCAGAGAATGGGGCCGGAGGCCTCAAAAAAATTGTTCATGTGGATTCCTGAAGGCGTGTGTGCAGCTTGTCCGAAAGGGCGTGAGGATAATACGCACCTGAATGTATATGGGGCGCGTACTATTGCTGGTTTGACAGTGGATGCTATAGCTAAAGAGGTTCCTGTATTGGGGCCTTTTATACGTCATTATGATTTTGTTGTGGCAAAAGATGGCAGTGGTGATTTCTTTACCATTCAGGAAGCGATCCATGCTGTTCCCGATTTTCGTAAAGCAGGACGCACTACTATTCTAGTCCGTAAAGGGGTATATAAAGAGAAAGTGGTTATTCCTGAAAGTAAGATTAGTATTTCTTTGATAGGTGAGGACGGAGCAATTCTGACAAATGATGATTTTGCTTCTAAAAAGAACTATTTCGGAGAAGAAATGTCTACATCCGGTTCATCAACCTGTTATATTTATGCTCCCGATTTCTATGCTGAGAATATCACCTTCGAGAATAGTGCCGGCAGAGTAGGGCAGGCAGTGGCCTGTTTTGTTAGTGGAGATCGCGCTTATTTCAAAAACTGTCGTTTTTTGGGAAATCAGGATACTTTGTATACTTATGGCAAAGACAGTCGTCAGTTCTATGACCATTGTTATATAGAGGGTACGGTGGATTTTATTTTTGGCTGGTCTACGGCATTGTTTAAGGATTGCACCATCCATAGCTTGGGTGATGGTTATGTTACCGCTCCTTCTACAGATCAAGGCAAGAAATATGGTTATGTTTTTATTGGCTGTAAATTGACGGGTGTGGTTGAGGCTCAGAAGGTGTATTTGTCCCGTCCTTGGCGTCCTTATGCACAGGCTGTCTTTATTCATTGTGATTTAGGAAAGCATATTCTTCCGGTGGGGTGGAACAACTGGGGCAAAAAAGAAAATGAGGAAACCGTATTCTATGCTGAATATCAGAATACAGGAGAAGGGGCGGCTACCGCTTCGCGCGCTTCGTTTGGAAAGCAAGTGAACGATATCAGTAATTATAATGAAGCACAGATTTTGGCAGGTGATGACGGATGGAATCCTGTGGAAAATGGAAATGTATTGTTGCAGAATTTAAAGAGATAAGCTGTTTTTTCTTCATGTAATAATACTTTGTCACTGTAGGGATGGATCTTATTTACCCCTATGGAAAATGTCAAGGAAGAGTGGAATGATAAAAGGGGTATTTAACTTTGCCCCTTTTATTTTTTTAGGAACTTGTATGTCGGTATCTCTCGTTTTTTATGTATTTTTGCCATACTATATATGAAAATCTACGAAATGAAAAGACACATTCTGTTTATACTTACTTTGCTGTTCTTTTTTTATGCAAAAAGTCAGCCTAATTGTATCTTTACTCATTATTCTTCGGAAAACGGCTTGTCTCAGAACTCCATCATGAGCATGGTACAAGACCATAATGGAGTGTTATGGTTCTCTACTTGGGATGGAATCAACCGGTTCAATGGTTATGACTTCAAAGTTTATAAAGCCAGACAAGGGAATAAAATTACTATGACTAACAACCGGGTAGACTTATTGGAAGTAGACCCTTATAATTATATTTGGCTGCAAACGTATGATTACCGTGTGTATCGTTTTGACCAAAGAACAGAGAAATTCGAACAAATCCCTGCCGAAGGTGAAGAGGAGGGTATGCGTTTCTCTTCTATTAAAATATTGCCCGACAGTGTCATTTGGCTACTTTCTGAAAATGAGGGGGCTGTCCGTGTGAAAACAAATCCTAAGGATTACAGTGTAACCACTCAAGTATATGCTACTCATAGTCGTGGAGGAAATGCCGTTCATATTAATCAGGTTTTTAGCGATGCTTATAATCAAGAGTGGTTACTTACTGATAACGGTCTGCTAAAGATTACGAATGATAAAGAAGAGCCTGTCTCTTATTTTGTGAATATCCAGTCAGGCAAAGATGAACCCGTACAGGCCTTCTACTCTTTTTGCAGTTATGGTGACGAACTTTATTTTGGATCAGACAGAGGACGGATATGGTGCTATTCTTTGCAAAATGAAATCTTTCGTCTTTGGGAATTGCCGATAAAGGATAAAGTGATTGCTATAAATGAAATAAAAGGTACGGGACTGTTGATAACAACTGCCCATGAAGGATTGATATTGTACCATTCGGATACAAAAGAGTGTAAAGTCTATAATAAATCCAATTGTCCCGAATTCCCGGCAGACGCTTTCCGTTCTGTTTATGTTGACAGTAAGCAGGAAGCATGGTTTGAGATGACCGAATGGGGAAAGGTTTGTCATTTCAATCCTTTGACGGAAGTATTTAAGCAAGAAAAGATGCAAGTGGAGCCTCGTGGTGCCGATCGTTCCTATCCCAGTTTTCATATTTGTGAAGACTTGAACGGTAATTTGTGGGTACATCCGCAAGGAGGAGGGCTTTCTTGGTATGACAGAGAGGCAAATCGGCTGTTACCTTTCTACAATGACCCCGATTCACCTGATTGGCACTTTTCTAACAAATTACATTCTATGTTATCCGATAAACAAGGCAATCTTTGGTTATGTACTCATTCTAAGGGGTTGGAGAAGATTACTTTTTTAGGAAGCCAGTTCCATATTTATCCCCGCATGGGTCACAGTTATGACTTGAATTCCAATACGGTACGTGCGTTGTTTGAAGATAGCGAACATCGCATCTGGATGGGAAAACGGGATGGTCAGATTGAAATTTATTCTTCTGATTTAGATTTTCAGGGTATTCTGACTGAAGAGGGGGATATAGCCAAATCTGGCAGGCCGTTACGGGGAGTTCCTTATCATATCATGCAAGATTCTCACGGAAACATTTGGATTGCGACCAAAGGGGATGGTATTATTCTGGCAGAAAAGGAGGGGGCACATTTTAAGTTTACTCGATTCAAATATGATGAAGATGATATTTATAGCCTGAGTCATAATAGTGTTTACTGGTTACATGAAGACAAGCATGGACGTATTTGGGTGGCAACTTTTGGTGGAGGGTTGAATTATATTCAGAAAACTCCTGAAGGGAAATATGTGTTTATTAGTTCTAGAAATAACCTGAAAGGTTTTCCGTATGACCGTTGTTATCGTGTACGCCATATCACTTCTGATAAGAAGGGGAATATATGGGTGGGGAGCAGTGATGGCGCACTTAGTTTTAAAGAGGATTTTAAAGATCCGGAGTCGATTGTGTTCCATCTTTATGCACGTATCCCCGATGATATGAATTGTCTGAGCAACAATAACGTATATCGGGTTGTAACCACTTCTCAAGGAGAAGTTTATTTAGCTACATTTGGTGGTGGCCTTAACCAACTTGTTTCCATGAACGGAGAAGGGGGAGCTGTATTTAAATCCTATACAGTGAAGAATGGTCTGCCTTCAGATATCCTGTTGTCTGTAGAAGAGGATGACACAGGAAGCTTGTGGATAAGTACGGAAAACGGATTGAGTAAATTTATTCCGTCCGAACAACGTTTTGAGAATTATAATGAAAGGGATTTTGGTGGTAAGATACGTTTTGAGGAAGGAACATCGTTGAAGCTTGGTCCCGGCACTATTTTGTTTGGCACCAGTCGTGGCGTGCTTTATTTTGAACCGGAGCACATTAAGAAGAGTAATTATGTTCCATCCATTATTTTAGGTACTTTGAAGATATCCAATCAAGAGGTAGTTCCAGGGGTATCAGGAAGTTTGTTGCGGCAATCACTCAATAATACAGAACATCTGGTACTTTCACATAAGGAGAATATTGTAACCTTATCGTTTGCTGCATTGGATATGATTTATCCTGAAAATATCCGTTATGCTTATCGTTTACGCGGATTTGATAAAGAATGGAATTATGTAGACAGACAGCGTACCGCTACATATACTAATCTTCCGAAAGGAGATTATGTTTTTCAGGTTAAATCGACCAATAGTGATGGGGTTTGGGTAGAGAATGAGCGCAGTTTGAGAATCACCATTCAGCCTTCGTTTTGGGAAACAGCTTGGGCTATGGCAATTTATATTCTTGCTTTTCTGTTGATTCTGTTTTCAGGAGTATATATATTGTTTACTATTTATCGTCTGAAACATGAAGTGTCTGTGGAACAGCAGGTCTCTGATATAAAGCTTCGCTTTTTTACAAATATTTCTCACGAACTTCGCACTCCGCTAACGTTGATTGCAGGTCCTGTAGAATATGTTTTGAAAAACAAGACTTTGCCAGATGATGTACGTGAGCAATTGCATGTAGTAGAACGTAATACCGACCGTATGCTTCGCTTGGTGAACCAAATTCTTGATTTCCGCAAAATACAGAAAAATAAAATGAAGTTGCGTATAGAACAGATCGATATTGTTCCTTTTGTACGCCATATCATGGATAATTTTGAATCGTTGGCCGAAGAGCATCATATTGATTTTGTATTCGAAAGTGAAATGCCTTCCTTGAAACTGTGGGTAGATGCGGATAAGCTGGAAAAGATTGTCTTTAATCTGCTTTCCAATGCTTTTAAGTATACTCCACAGGGTAAGATGATTACGCTTTTCATTCATGAAAATGAACATAATGTGGCGATTGGTGTGCAGGATCAAGGTATAGGAATTTCTGAAAGCAAGAAAGCTTCCCTTTTTGTCCGTTTTGAAAATCTGTTGGACAAGAATTTGTTTAATCAGCAAAGTTCTGGTATCGGTCTTTCTTTGGTTAAGGAATTGGTGGAACTGCACAAAGCGACTATCCGTGTGGATAGTAAAGAGGGGGAGGGCAGCTGTTTCACGGTTGAGTTTTTGAAAGGCAAGGAGCACTATACGGAGAATGTAGAGTTCATTCTCTCTGATTCTGTCGAAATGAGGCCGGAAGAGGTGGAAGAACCAGTTCAGGGACATGAAGAGAAAAGGAATGAAAGTAAAACGATGTTGCTGGTTGAAGATAATTTGGAACTTCGTTTCTTTTTGCGTAGTATCTTTATCTCAAATTTCAACGTCATAGAGGCTGTCAATGGGGCTGAAGGTTTGGATAAGGCTTTGAAGTTTGTTCCGGATATTATTATTAGTGACATCATGATGCCGGAAAAGGATGGTATTACTATGACAGAAGATTTGCGTGCTAATATGGCGACCAGTCATATTCCAGTGGTTTTACTGACGGCTAAAACGGATATGGACAGTAAGTTGGAGGGTATGGAGCTGGGAGTTGAGGATTATATAACGAAACCGTTCAGTGCTACTTACCTGAAGGCCAGGGTGGAGAATATTCTGACACAACGTGTCAAGTTGCAACAGTTGTATTGTGCGAATCTGATGAATATTCAGCCTGTTCCGGAGGAAGAACAGCAAACACAGCCTGAGATGTCTTCCCATGACCGTAAGTTTATGGAGAAACTGACGGAATTAATGGAGAAGAATATGGATAATGGCGATTTGATAGTGGATGATTTGGTACAAGAACTTGCGGTGAGTCGTTCTGTCTTTTTCAAGAAACTGAAAACCCTGACAGGACTTGCCCCCATTGAGTTTATTAAAGAGATGCGTGTGAAACGTGCCGCGCAATTGATAGAAAGTGGTGATTATAATATGACGCAGATTGCTTATATGGTAGGTATTAATGATCCTCGTTATTTCAGCAAATGTTTTAAACAACGTTTTGGTATGACACCTACCGAATATAAAGAGAATGCGAAAAATAAGCGATAACTTTTGCTGCTGTTGGTTGGTTTTTGCAGCGTTTGTTTTTTTTGATTTCTTGAACGGTATGTTTAAATGTAGGGTGTTTCTTTGGTTATGTGAGTGAGTTGCTCATGTTATTTTATTATTTTTTCGAATATGTAATGGGGGTTTTTCTGAATTTTTAGTCTTTTACATAGATAATGAACTAAAAAGAGGAAAAAGATGAAAAAAGTAATTTTATTTATGGTAGGTGTTTTGGCGAGTCTGATGTTGAGTGCTCAGTCTCGTTGGAGTGTTACGCCGGAAGCCGGCTTGGTAGTGAATAAGGAAAATGAAGGGACATCAGTTACATTAGGTTTTAAAGCCGGTGCCGGTGTGTTGTATCAGTTAAAGGAAGGGGTGGGAAAAAAGCCTTCTTTTGGCTTGAAGTCCGGAGTTTATATCTTAATGCAGAAAGGTGGGTATCATCCTATGAGTTGGGGAAACATATCAACAGGGGGAGGATTTAGCATGGATTATGAAAAAACGGATGTTGAGTCCACGCGTTATTATTTGCAATTGCCTGTTATGGCTCATTGGGGTTTTAAACTTTGTGATGATGTGCGTCTTAAATTAGCAGTAGGACCTTATGTAGCTGTAGGAATTGGTGGACGTACTAATGCTTATGTTTCTTCCTCAAAATATAATATAGATGAAGAAACAGGTGTTGGACAGTATGAATATCGGAATGATTATTACCGGTTTGGCACATTTAAAGGAAAAGCAGTAAATGAGGAATTTGGTTTTGAGGCGTCCCCTCGTTTGGATTGGGGAGGAACGGCTTCTGTCGGGATTGCTGTTAAACGGATTTCATTTACTATCGGGTATGATTTGGCTTGGGGAAAATATAATAAGGAACAGAATGATTTAAGGATACGGAATCATATGGTTAGCTTTATTTCAGGGTATACTTTTTGATAAGAAAAAGGATAAATGAAACAAACATACACAAAATTTCTTGTTTAAGATTGTTAAATGAAGAATTTTGTGTATGTTTGTTTTTTCATAAACACGATAAAAGTTCAATCTATGAGGAAAATGCTATTCATTACCCTTTTAATGGGCGGTCTGTGTACGACTGTCTCTGTTGCAAAGGCACAGGAACGCTTGCCAGAATACCTGCAGGCAGAGAAGTACACACAAGAAAAATTGAACACCATGTTGTTTTCTACTGTGGTGGATCCGCATTGGTTCCAGAAAGGTAATAATTTCTGGTTCGAGTACAAAACAAGTGAAGGAACCTTTTGGTATGTGGTTGATCCGGTTGCCCGGACAAAGAAGCTTTTGTTTGATAGGGATGAATTAGCTTCCCAGCTTACCGAAATTGTAAAAGATCCCTTTGAGGCACGCCATTTGCCAATCACAAATCTGAAAGCGGAAGAAGATGGGCGTACCTTTACTTTTGAAGTAAAATCAACAAAAGATGCGACACCAAAGACAGAAGGTAAGGATAAGAAAGACAAAAAGAATGAGAAGGAAATCTTTTATTTTTCTTATGACTATCCTACCCGTAAATTGACCCATCTGAAAGATAAAGAAGACGACCTGAAGAAAATCTATTGGGGATCGGTCTCTCCTGATGGTAAAACGGTGATTTATGCCAAGGATTTGAATTTGTATCGCATGAGTCGTGAAGATTATGAAAAGGCGAAAAAAAATGAAAAGGATAGTACGATCGTGGAAATCCAGCTTACTACAGATGGCATGAAGGATTTTGGCTATGGTATTCCCTATAGTATGCTTAATACAGATACTTTATGTAATGGCAAGCGTCGTCGCGTAGGGGGAGTGTGGTCTCCGGATTCACGTTATTTTGCTATGACAGTTTCTGACGATCGCGCTGTGAAAGAATTATGGGTAATAAATTCGATGGCCCATCCGCGTCCCACATTGGAAACTTATAAATACCAGATGCCGGGAGAAAAGGAAGCTCCCATAGAACATCTGTACTTGTTTGACTTGGTTGATAATAAACGTAAGGAAATTAAAGTCGCAGCTTATAAAGATCAAAGCATTGGCCTGGAATACAAACCAATGATGCAAAAACAGCGTGATATGGAAGATCAGGCTGTCGTTTGGCAGGGTGATAACAACCGTTTTTTCCTGACTCGCAGCAGCCGTGATTTACATCGGATTGATGTTTGTTCCTATACGATAGGACAGGATTCCGTTGTACCTGTTATAAAAGAACGGATGAATACCTATCAGGAAACTCGTCCTTTAAGAGTCTTGAATGGTGGAAAGGAAATTATTCAATGGAGTGAGCGTGATGGTTGGGCACATCTTTATTTATATGATGATCAGGGTAATTTGAAAAATCGTATCACAAAAGGTCCCTGGCACGTGGAGGAAATCTTGAAAGTAGATGATAAGGCGCGTGTGATTTATTTTACTGCTAATGGAATGAATGCTAAAGAACATCCTTATTATGAACATTTGTATCGTGTGAATCTGGATGGCAGCGGTTTGAAATTACTGACCAAAGGGGATTATTTCCATCGTGTGGAAGTGGATGATGATGCTCGTTTTGTGGTGGATAACTATTCGCGTGTAAATACGGTGCCCTGCGCCATCCTGCTGGATACTAATGGCAATAAAGTAATGGATATTCAGGAGAGTGATTTTTCACAGCTTTTTGCTGCCGGTTATAAATTTCCGGAAATATTTAAAGTAAAGGCGGCTGATGGTGTGACAGATTTGTATGGTGTGATGTATAAACCTTTTAATTTTGACTCAACTAAGGTTTATCCTATTGTGGATTATGTTTATCCTGGGCCACAGGTGGAAGGTGTTTATTATCCGTTTACCCGTATGAGCCCCCGTACCGACCGTTTGGCACAGGCCGGATTTATTGTTATTTCTGTGGGACAACGCGGCGGGCATCCTAGCCGCTCTAAATGGTATCATAATTATGGATATGGAAATATGCGTGATTATCCGCTGGCCGATCATAAATATGCTATCGAGCAATTGGCGCAGCGTCATCATTTTATAGATATAGATAAGGTTGGTATTCATGGACATTCGGGAGGTGGATTTATGAGTACGGCGGCTATGTGCCAATACCCGGATTTCTTCAAAGTGGCTGTTTCTTGTGCCGGAAATCATGATAACAATATCTATAACCGTTGGTGGAGTGAAACGCATCACGGCGTAAAAGAGGTGGTGAGTGAGAAAGGGGATACAACTTTCGTTTATAAGATTGCTACTAATCCTGAAATAGCGAAGCAATTGAAAGGAAATTTGTTACTGATTCATGGTGATATTGATAATAATGTGCATCCGGGCAATACCTTACGGGTAGTTGACGCCTTGATTCGTGCCGGGAAGCGTTTTGATATGCTGATTCTTCCTCAACAGCGTCATGGATTCGGTGATATGAATGAATATTTCTACTGGAAACTGGTTGATTACTTTTCCGAACATCTGAAAGGGAAAAGTGAAAAATCGGTAGATATACCGAAACGGTAGATTTAGGATCATTGCCGGACGAATATGAAAGGAGCACAGAGGGTTCGTGTCATTTTAAGATACCTTTGTGCTCCTTGTTGTTTTTATATTATAGCAGACTGTTGATATAAGCCTTCATGTCCGGTGTCGCGGATTTTGCTTCCAGATACAGTTTATACTGCGCTTTGGTACGTACCAGATTATGGTCTTTATACCGGGTTTGATAATACGTGTCTCCGTTTATATAATCTGCTAAAAAGCGTACAGCTTGCATATAAGGGAACAGAGTTGCAGCGTATGGTAGCATTTCTATTTCAAGAGGGGTCAGGAAAGCTCGGGCCGACTCAATATAACCTTTGGTAAATGCTTTGAAGATTTCCATGTTGAACTTCACCTTATTTAAATCAGCCTCATCCTCCTTGCCGGTATTGGCTGCCGAACGGAGGAAATCACCGAAATCGGAGAAAATGAAACTGGGCATTACTGTGTCCAGGTCAATGACGCACAACACTTTTCCGTTTTCATCAAATAACATGTTGCTGACTTTTGTGTCACAGTGGCAGATGCGTTTGGGCAATTTGCCTTCACGGTAAAAACGTTCAGCGCTGCACATCGTATCAGCATCTTTTTCTATTGCGTCCACTATGTCCTGTACTTCTGCCAAACGGCCAGACATGTTGGCAGATACGGCTTCACGTAATTGTTTTAAACGGAATTCCATATTGTGGAAATCGGGGATAATTTCTCCGAGTTGTTCGGGTACATCAGCCAGCATGGCTTGGAATTCACCAAACTTCAGTCCTGCCAGATAGGAGGATTCCGGTGTAACTGTTTCCAATGTTTGTGAACGCGGAATAAATATTGAAATTCGCCAATAACCTTCTCCATCATAGAAATAGGTTTTGCCATTGGTGGAAGGTAGAAAATGGAGTACCTTACGTTCAATGTCCTCTTCGTGTCTGGCTTCCAGCTTTTGGCGGATGTGTCTGGTTACTACTTCTATATTGTGTTGCAGCATTTCAATATTGGTAAATATTAAATGGTTGATTCGTTGCAATACATAGTCAGGCTCTTCAGGAGATACCGATTTTACCAGATAAGTCTGATTGATGAGGCCGGATGTCAAAGCTTTGATTTCTTTCACTTCACCCACTTTGGGGAACTGTTTGATAATTTTTTTGAGGTTTTCCATAGGTTTGTTTGAATAATGTCTATATATGAAACAAAGATAACTTCTTTCCTTCAATTGGAGGAAAGAAGTTATCTTAAAAAACATATAATAGGAATATAAATCTTTTTATTTTTTTAAATCAGTCTGGAACATACGGTCAGCGCGTAACAGATGACGCCAGTAGGAAACCAATTCTTGTGATTCCTGCAATACATTGAGGTACACCATAGAAGCTTTTACATTGACATCCCGTTCTTGTATGCGGTCCATCTGTTCCTTGCGCAAGGTGGAGATCTTGCCTTTCAGAAGGGCGCCTTCACGTAGCAAAGCATCAGTCTGGTCGTAGGCCTTGTTAGCAAGTACTTCAGTAGCTTTGGCCATTAATGCCGTCATCTCATCGCGGATAGGGATGAACTCGTTAGTGGCACGTTCCGATAATGGGGTGAACTTATTGTCCACATGTTCTTTACAAGGCTCGCAGATACGTTTCAGACAGTAAAGCATTTGTTCACAACTGTTGCTTCCTAAATGGAACCAAGTATTTTTCTCAATAGCAGTGAAGTTGTCTATGCGACGTAGGCCCAGTATTTCTTTACGGCGTATCTTTTTTAACATTTCTTTCTGATTGTCGGTATTGTTCACGGCCTTGCGCAGAGCTTTCAGATTTTCGTTGATGAAACCGTCGGTTATCTGCCGGTAGGTTTCATTGGTGAATGCCATTTCGGCTACCAATGTGTTATTTACATGCTGGCGGAGTAATCTCCAACGCTCTTCTTTGTCTTTACTGGCAATGAGGCGGGAGAATATGTCGTCTTTGCCTTTATCCTTCTGTTTCTTGCTGTAGTGTATGTTGCTGCGAACCAATAAGAAGATGGCAAGTGCAATAAGGGCCAACATGGCGAATGTGCCTCCATAATACATGATGAGCGTAACCACAAAACAGATAGTGAAAGCGGCTCCGGCAGTGATGAACCATCCACCGATAACAGAAAGCACACCGGTGATACGATATACGGCACTGTCACGGCTCCAGGCACGGTCGGCTAATGAACTACCCATAGCTACCATGAAAGTTACGTAAGTGGTAGAAAGAGGGAGTTTCAAAGAGGTTCCCAAAGCTATGAGCAGACCGGCCAGTACCAAATTGACAGAAGCGCGTATCAAATCAAATGCTGCCCCGTTCTCCATAATCATCACATCTTTGTTAAAACGGCTGTCGGCCCATCGTTTCAGATTGTCGGGCAATATTTTAGCTATACTTTCCGAAGCGCTCATGGTAGAACGGACAATACTGCGTGCTACAGCGGAAGAACCAAACATTTCGTCACCTTCATCCTGACGCGAGAGATCTACCGAAGTCTTCACTACATTTTGCGCTTTTTTTGAAGTAATCAGCGCATATACCATGATGACGCCTGCTAAAAATAAAAAAAGGAATGGGGTTTTAGCCGGACCATTCAGTGAATTCATCAAGTATCCCATTGGTTCACCGTTTCCATTAGCCATGAAGTCTGTATAAGCTGAGAAGCCTGCCAAGGGCACACCGATGAAGTTTACTAAGTCATTGCCTGCAAAAGCCATAGCTAAGGCAAAAGTACCTAACATTACCACCACCTTGAATACATTTATCTTGCACCAATGCAGTATTTGCATCAGAATGGTGAAGAACACAAAACTGCAACTTACTAACATCAAGGTGTTTTCCTGAATCCAATGTTTGTTTTCGGTGGTCATGAAGGCGGAATCTTTCAGACCTTTTATCAACATGAAGTAAATAATGGCCGTAACAGCGATACCGCCGAACAGTCCGATAGTGTATTTCAGTTTCTTTGTATAATTAAATGTGAAGAGAAGACGGGAGAGATATTGTACTAATGTGCCGAAGAAGAAGGCTACTGCTACTGAGAGGAAGATACCTAAAATGACGGATAATGCCTTTTCCGTATTCAGCAGATCAGCAAATCCTAGCATTCCGGTTTCGTCTCCTGCTATTTTGATAAGAGCTAGAACGAAAGTACCTCCCAATAGTTCGAATACCATGGATACGGTAGTGGAGGTAGGCATTCCTAAGGAATTGAAAATATCCAATAGGACTACGTCTGTTACCATAACTGCTAGAAAGATACACATTAACTCCTGAAAATAAAATTGTTCAGGTCTGAAAATACCGTGTCGTGCGATTTCCATCATACCGTTGCTCAGTGTGGCGCCGATGAAGATACCGAAAGCGGCAATGGCGATGATGGTCTTGAATGACGCGGCTTTAGCACCGATGGCGGAATTCATAAAGTTCACTGCGTCATTGCTGACGCCTACTACCAAATCGAATATGGCTAGCAGAAAAAGGAATACAACGATTCCCAAAAACATAGTTTCCATATAATTTTGTCTCTCTATTTTATTGGGCGCAAAGGTACGGGAGGTATATTATGATAAAATGTCATATATGTTACATTTGTGTTACAGGTGTTTTTTGTTCACCATAGATTGCACGGATTCACACAACTTGATTTTTAATTTATTATTATCCATATTTAGTGGCGAATCTCTTCTTTTTTGAGACAAATATGAGTGGATAAATAATATTTCACGTTTATGTGTGGAATTTATAGAGTGAAAATTTATACCTTTGTAGCCCAAATACTTAATCTATAAAAAATGTCAGAGGCTAAGAGAATTAAAACCGCATTGGTGTCGGTTTATCACAAAGAAGGTTTGGACGAGATTATAACCAAACTACACGAAGAAGGAGTAGAGTTCCTGTCAACAGGAGGTACAAGACAGTTTATCGAATCTTTAGGTTTCCCTTGCAAAGCGGTGGAGGATCTTACTACTTATCCCTCTATTTTGGGCGGACGTGTGAAGACACTGCATCCTAAAGTCTTTGGAGGTATTTTATGCCGTCGTGGTTTGGAACAAGATATGCAACAGATAGAAAAATATGAGATACCCGAAATAGATTTGGTCATCGTTGACCTGTATCCGTTTGAGGCAACTGTGGCTTCGGGGGCCGAAGAACAAGCTATCATCGAAAAAATTGATATAGGTGGTATTTCTTTGATTCGTGCTGCTGCTAAGAACTTTAATGATGTAGTGATTATCGCTAGTCAGGCACAATATAAGCCGTTCCGTGATATGTTGCTGGAACATGGCGCTACTACTTCACGCGAGGAACGCCGTTGGTTCGCAAAAGAAGCGTTTGCTGTTTCTTCTCATTATGATTCTGCTATCTTTAACTATTTTGATGGTGGTGAAGGTTCGGCTTTCCGTTGCGCGGTGGAAGAACAAAAACAACTTCGTTATGGTGAAAATCCTCATCAGAAAGGTTATTTCTATGGAAATCTGGATGCGATGTTCGACCAGATTCATGGAAAAGAAATTTCCTATAACAATTTGTTGGATATCAATGCAGCTGTTGATTTGATTGATGAATTTGATGAGGTGACATTTGCCATTCTGAAGCATAATAATGCCTGTGGATTAGCTTCGCGCCCTACTGTGCTGGAAGCATGGAAAGATGCGTTGGCAGGCGATCCGGTGTCGGCTTTCGGCGGTGTGTTGGTTACTAATGCCGTGATTGATAAAGAAACAGCAGAAGAAATCAATAAACTGTTCTTTGAGGTAATTATTGCTCCGGATTATGATGTAGATGCATTAGAGATTCTGGGACAGAAGAAGAACCGTATTATTTTGGTTCGTAAGGAAGCTAAATTGCCGAAGAAACAATTCCGTTCTTTATTGAATGGGGTTTTGGTTCAGGAAAGAGACCTGGATGTGGAAACTCCTGCCGACTTGAAGCAGGTTACTGAAAAAGCTCCTACGGCGACTGAAGTAGAGGATATGTTATTTGCAAATAAGATTGTGAAGAATAGTAAAAGTAATGCTATTGTACTGGCCAAGAACAAACAACTGCTGGCTAGCGGTGTAGGTCAGACTTCACGTGTGGATGCATTGAAACAAGCCATTGAAAAAGCGAAATCATTTGAGTTTGATTTGAATGGCGCAGTGATGGCCAGTGATGCTTTCTTCCCTTTCCCCGATTGTGTAGAGATAGCGGATAAGGAGGGTGTGAAAGCTGTTATCCAGCCGGGAGGCTCTGTAAAAGACGAGTTGACTTTCCAATACTGCAATGAACATGGCGTAGCTATGGTCGTTACAGGGATTCGTCACTTTAAACACTAAGATCATTGCAATTTACCATTTGCGGCTACAATCGGACTGTTTATACAGCATTGTTCAGGTAAATGGTAAATTGCAAATGTCAATTGTAAATTGCTAAATTGTAAATGAATTTATGGGATTATTCTCCTTTACACAAGAGATTGCGATGGACCTTGGCACTGCCAATACCATCATTTTAAATAACGGGAAGATTGTAGTGGACGAACCTTCGGTCGTTGCGCTTGATCGCCGTACCGACAAGATGATTGCCGTAGGCGAACGGGCTAAAATGATGTACGAGAAGGAAAATCCGAATATTCGTACTGTACGTCCGCTACGCGACGGGGTTATTGCCGACTTTAATGCCTGTGAACAGATGATGCGCGGTTTAATAAAGAAAGTGAACATGGGTAATCGTTTCTTTTCTCCTTCTTTGCGTATGGTGATCGGAGTTCCCTCAGGTAGCACTGAAGTAGAGCTTCGTGCGGTACGTGACAGTGCTGAGCATGCGGGAGGACGAGACGTTTATTTGATTTTTGAACCTATGGCCGCGGCTATTGGTATCGGTATTGATGTAGAGGCTCCTGAAGGTAATATGATTGTTGATATAGGTGGTGGTTCTACAGAAATTGCCGTGATTTCATTGGGTGGTATTGTTTCCAACAATTCGATACGTATTGCCGGTGACGATCTTACAGCCGATATTCAGGAATATATGAGCCGTCAGCATAATGTGAAGGTTAGTGAACGTATGGCTGAACGTATCAAGATACATGTAGGTGCTGCCTTGACTGATTTGGGAGATGATGCTCCTGAAGATTACATTGTACGCGGGCCTAATCGTATCACTGCTCTTCCCATGGAAGTTCCAGTGTGTTATCAGGAGGTGGCGCATTGTTTGGAAAAGAGTATTGCAAAAATTGAAACAGCTATCCTTAGTGCATTGGAACAGACTCCGCCTGAACTTTATGCTGATATTGTTTTGAACGGTATTTATTTGGCTGGTGGTGGTGCTTTGCTGCGTGGTTTGGACAAGCGTCTGACAGACAAAATCAATATTCCGTTCCATATAGCCGAAGATCCTTTGCTGAGTGTGGCGAAAGGTACCGGTATTGCACTGAAGAATGTAGATCGTTTCTCTTTTTTGATGCGGTAAATAATTTGCTAATGAGGCAGTTTGCTAATTTGCTAATGCCATGCGGTATGGATAGCGCAGTACATTGGCACATTGGCAAATTAGCACATTGAACAATTAGTATTAATGAAAAATCTGCTGAATTTCTTTTTAAAGTATAATTACTGGTTTCTCTTTGTTCTTTTGGAGATAATCAGTTTTGCTTTATTATTCCGCTTCAACAGTTATCAGGGAAGTGCATTCTTTACCTCAGCCAACCGGGTTGCCGGTGCGGTATATGACGCAGCCAATAATGTCACCGGATATTTTCACTTGAAAACCATCAATGATGAATTGGTACAAAAGAATGTAGAACTGGAACTGCAAGTGGAACGCCTTCGTGAAGCCTTGACGGAAGCGACGGGAGACAGCAGTGGTATCGAGCAGATGAAACAGGAAGCCTTGCAGGGGTATGACATCTTCAAGGCGAGTGTTATCAATAATAGCATTACTCATGCCGATAATTATATTACTATAAATAAAGGTACGGCAGACGGTGTGCGCAGTGAAATGGGGGTAGTGAACGGAAGTGGTGTGGTAGGTATTGTTTATCTTACTTCTTCTCATCATTCCATCGTTATTCCCGTTTTGAATTCTAAAAGCAGTATCAGCTGTAAAATAAAGAAGAGTGATTATTTCGGTTTCTTGAAATGGGACGGTGGTTCGTCTGAATATGCTTACGTAAAAGATATGCCTCGTCATTCATTATTCTCTTTGGGAGATACCATTGTGACAAGCGGACACAGTGCCGTATTTCCTTCAGGAATTCCGATAGGGACAGTAGACGATATAGCCGACAGTCATGATGGTCTGTCTTACTTGCTTAGAGTCAAGCTCTTTACAGATTTTGCTCGTCTGAATGATGTTCGCGTTATTGCGGAGAAAGGGCAAGAGGAACAGCTGGAATTAGAAAAACAGGTTAAAACGAATAAGTAGAGTAGACTGATGATTACTTATCTGCAAAGAATAGAGTGGTTTATCGGGCTGGTACTGTTGCAAGTGCTGGTATTAAATCGTATGCATATGAATGGATATGCCACTCCTTTCTTTTTTATTTATTTTATTCTGAAGTATAATTCGGGTGTAAGTCGTAACACATTGATGGTGTGGTCGTTTTTACTCGGATTGACAGTTGATATTTTCAGTAATACTCCCGGAATGAACG
>ENA-OPFF01000149-OPFF01000149.1-human-gut-metagenome-genome-assembly--contig:-NODE-149-length-18168-cov-1.566444_pt1 | contig 18168 bp, 12 predicted proteins | sample MGYA00241713_ERZ501558 | MGnify/ENA primary metagenome ERZ501558 (study PRJEB25962, sample SAMEA2042429) | human gut metagenome | biome: human gut; feature: human-associated habitat; material: faeces...
GCCGCTCTTCACGGTGAAGATGTTCAGCAGGTTATCCCAGTACTTGTTGAGTTCTGCGAAGGCAGCATCCACCTTTTCGGTGGTATCAAACTTGGCGATAAGCTGATGAGCTTTCTCCTTGTTGATTACCTTCTTGGCGCTGAACTTCTTGTCCTGCTCGTTCTCCACATAGCCCAGCAGGAAGATGAGGTCGCGGCTCTCGCCTGGCTGCAGGGTAACCTCGATATAATGAGATGCGATAGGGCTCCAGCCGTGGGCAAAGCTGTTGCGTGGCTTGCCTTCCATCACAGCCTCAGGCTCGGAAAACTCGTTATAGAGTCCGATGAAGCTCTCGCGGTCGGTATCGTAGCCCTGAATCTCGGTATTCACTGTGTAGAAAGCATAGTGGTTGCGGCGCTCACGATATTCGGTCTTGTGATAGATGGTAGAACCCTCTACCTCCACCTCGCCCGTAGAGAAGTTGCGCTGGAAGTTCTCCATGTCGGTAGCAGCATTCCAGAGGCACCACTCTGCAAAGGAGAACACTTTGAGGGTCTTCACCTCCTCAGTCTGGTTCTTCAGCGTCATCTTCTGCACCTCAGCCCATGTATGGAGGGGTACGAAGAAGAGCACACTCGCCTCCACGCCGTTCTTGCTGCCCGTGATGCGGGTATAGTTCATGCCGTGGCGGCACTCGTAGCTGTCGAGCGGTGTCTTGCAAGGTTTCCATCCCGGGTTCCATACGGTATCGCCATCTTTGATATAGAAATAGCGACCGCCGTTATCCATCGGCACACCATTGTAGCGATAACGGGTGATGCGACGGAACTTGGCATCCTTGTAGAAGGAATAACCACCTGCTGTGTTTGAGATGAGCGAGAAGAAATCCTCGTTACCCAAATAATTGATCCAAGGCCATGGGGTCTTTGGGTCAGTAATCACGTATTCGCGATTGGCGTCATCAAAATGACCATACTTTTTTTCTGCCATTGTTTTTTTAATGTTATTTCTTGGTAAAATATACTATTTTGGTGCAAAGATAGTAAAAAGTTTAAGTTTCGGGGTTAGAAAACAGTTTTTTTTTGTATTTTTGCAATGAAAAGTTTGATGATTATCATCATTCTATTAACATTTTATATAGTTGGCTTATGAAAAGAAACATTTTATCACTTCTGATAGCCCTCTTTGCTACGATGCAGGTAGCGGCTCAGACATACGACAACTTGTGGAAGCAAGCTGAAATCAATGCTCAGAAGGACCAGCCTAAGAGCGAAATCGCGGTGATGAAGAAAATCATCGCCAAGGCTTCGGCTGCCAAAGATTACGGGCAGCTGCTGGCGGCTGAGATAAGACAGATGACACTCTGGAAAGAGATTTCGGCTGACTCGCTGACGCCTAACGTGAAGCGGATGGAAGCAGAGGTGCTGAAGGTGAATGACCCCGCATTGAAGGCGGTGAGATATGCCGTGCTGGGCAAGGTGTACCGTGATATGAACGAAAAGAAAAGCCAGGAGTTCTTCAAGAAGGCCTTGGGACAGCCTGAACTTCTTGCCCGACATACATCTGCAGAGTATGTTCCATTGACGCTGAAGGGCGTGGATGGCAGTTCCTTTAACAACGATCTGCTGCATCTCATCGGATTCGAGGCAGACAGCAAGGAGGCGTATCTGCAGCTGTACACCTATTATAATAAGGTGGGCAATCGGGGTGCGGCTTGTCTCTGTGCCTATAAGCTCATCGAGAAGGACGACGTGAGAGAGGTGAAGAAATCGAAGTATCTGCAGATCATCGACTCGCTCATCCAGATTTATCAGGATATTCCGGAGGCAGGCGAACTTGCCGTGGAGCATTTCCGCTTCATGGAAGGTGCTACCGATGCCAAACCGCAGGATAAGCTCAACTATATCAACTATGCGCTGAGCCGCTGGGGTGAATGGTCGAGAATGAACGAACTGAGAAATGCGCAGAAGCGACTTACCGAACCGATGTTCCGGGTGAAGGATATGCCGCAGGTATTGCGACCTGGGGAGAAGGTTTGGGTGCAGCTGGATGTGCGTAATCTCCAGAACCTGAAAATCAGCATCTCCCGCCTCAATATTACGGCAGATAGCGATTATAATGCGCAGGATGAGGCTACCTATAAGATGCTCCTGAAGAAGACTACGAAGCTGCATCAGAAGGATTTCAGCCGCGACTACTACGGTCGGCCGGATTATGAAACGGTGAAGGATTCCATCGAAATCGGTGGCAATCTGCCACTGGGTGCCTATCTGATGGAGGTGACTTCGGATAATACCGGCATCGCTCCGCAGCGAGAACTCTTCTATGTCAGCAATCTGGCGGTGATGATCCAGCAGTTGCCTGATGACAAACATCGCTATGTAGTGGTGAATGCTACCGATGGACAGCCTGTACCGGGTGCGAAAATCATGCTCTATGACAGGGATTATGATGTGAAGACGGGCAAGTGGAAGAGACTGGTTCATGCTCGCTTGACTACCGATGAGAACGGCGAGGCTTACTTCAAGAATGTGGATGGAAACGTCTTGATTTCCACCAGCAATGACAAGTTTACGCCTGCCAAGGATATCTATCTTTCTCGCACCCGCTATTACGAACAGAAGGATGACAAGATTAAACATCAGCTGTTTACCGACCGCAGCATCTATCGCCCGGGTCAGACCGTGCATGCCTCAGCCATTTCCTACATCGTGAAGAAGGGCTTGGATGCCAGTGTGCCTGGCAAGAGCATGGAACTGAATTTTATCCTGCGAGATGCTAACGGGAAGCAGGTGGCTGAGCAGAAGGCTACTACCGATGAATACGGTACGGCTTCCGTAGATTTCGAATTGCCGAAGGAGGGACAGACGGGACTGTATTTCATCTCCGTGAATGGAACGGTAACAAAATATGTAAGAGTGGAGGAATACAAGCGTCCAACCTTCGAGATTACCTTCCCGAAGGTGAATGAGAAATATAACTGGGGCGATACTGTAGTGGTGAAGGCTACAGCCAAGACCTACTCTGGTGTGCCTGTGCAGGGTGCCAAGGTGGAGTATCAGGTGACTCGCAGAAACCAGCTTTGGTGGTGGGGCGCAGGCTCTGCCGGACAGCTGGTAAAGACAGACAGTTGCGTGACTCGTGAGGACGGAACCTTCGATGTGGAAATTCCGCTGGAGGCTTCCTTGTCAGGAAAAGACGAGGTTGATATGAGCGATTTCATGCGCATCGCCCGTTTCTTCAACTTCGAGGTCTCAGCCATCGTTACCGACATCAGCGGTGAGAGCCACGAGGGCGTGATGAGTCTGCCTCTGGGCACCAAGCCAACCATCCTCACGGTGAATCTTCCTAAGCGTATCGAAACAGACAGTCTGAAGACGGTGACCTTCGCTTACCGCAATGCCAGTGGTATGCCGATTTCTAGTAGGTTGAAATATCGAATTGATAAGGGCGAATGGAAGGATGCCGAGGCGAATGTACCGGTTTCTATCAAGGAATATGCATCTTCTGCCTCTTCTTCCCTCGTTTGGAAATCTGGCGTTCATCAGTTGGAGGCAATCTGCGGACAGGATACTCTGCAGCAGAAGTTCACGCTCTTCAGCATGAAGGATACCCATCCGGTGGAGCCAACTACCGAATGGTATTATCAGACGGCGAAGACCTTCCCTCGTGATGGCAAGCCTGTCTATATCCAGGTAGGCTCTTCGGAGAACGGAGCACACATCGTATATTCCATCATCGCCGGCAACAAACTGCTGGAGAAGGGCGCCTGGGAGTTGGGCGACAGCATCGTGACCCTGCCTTTCACCTACAAGGAGGAATATGCGTCGGGCATCGTACTGAACTATAGTTTCGTGAAGCAAGGTAAGTGCTATACCCGAATGATGAGCATCGCCCGTCCTTTGCCTGAGAAGAAACTGGATATCGCCTGGAAGACCTTCCGCAACCGTCTGACCCCTGGACAGAAGGAGGAGTGGACGCTGAAGATTACCACCCCTGACGGCAAGCCAGCCAAGGCGCAGCTGATGAGCGTACTCTATGACAAGTCGCTCGACCAGATAGCCCCGCATTCCTGGAAAATGTCGCTCGGATTCAGCCAATGGTTGCCAAGCTGCTACTGGACGAGTAATCTGTGGTATTATAAGATGGATTTATTGGGTGTTTATCCTACTAAATATTTTGACCAGAAACAACTGGATGTAGATAAGTTTGATGGCAAATACTTTAGCTATTATGCTTATATGCAAGCGGTGGAGCTGAGCAAGTTGGAACGTTCTTCTGGCGGAACCGTTGAGTCTGTTCGTATACAAAAAGACGAGGTGGTTCGAGAAGAAGCGAAAGGCATCTGGATTCGCAGCTCTAAAATGACCCGTGTCGGAGCGGCTGCTCCATCTGCCAACAAGGTTTTTGATGTAGTAGAGGAGATGCCGCAGTTTGCCGGTGGTTCTGGCTCAGATGCAAGACAATTCCTCGACAAGGTGCAGGTGCGTGAGAATATGAACGAGACCGCCTTCTTCTATCCTGCCTTGGAGAGCGACAACAATGGCAACGTAGCCATCAGGTTTACCCTGCCGGAGAGCGTGACTACCTGGAAGTTCATGGGCTTGGCTCATGACAAGGAGATGCGCAATGGTTTGCTGGTAGATGAGGCTGTGGCTCAGAAGACCGTGATGGTGCAGCCTAACATGCCTCGCTTCCTGCGTGAGGGCGATAAGAGCACCATCGTGGTGAAACTCTTCAATACTTCCGACAAGAAGGTGAGCGGCAACACCCGTATGCAGATTCTTGACCCGGAGACCAACAAGGTGGTTTGGCAGAAGACGCAGAATTACAGCATCGATGCCGAGGGCTCTGCTACCATCTCCTTTGATGTCCAGGGACTGAAAGAAGGCGTATATATTAATAAGGTGGTGGCTGCCGGTAATGGCTACAGCGATGGTGAACAGCACTATCTGCCGGTTTTGAGCAACCGTGAACTCGTGGTGAACACCCTGCCTATCACCCTGCATCAGAAGGGTGAGCAGAACTTCGACCTGAGCAAACTCTTTCTGAACAAGGAGGGCAAGCAGGCGAAGGGCGCTGAAGAGGCAAAGGTAACCATCGAGTACACCAATAACCCAAGTTGGCTGATGGTGAAGGCGCTGCCAGCCATCAGTAATCCGGATGAGGAGGACGCCATCTCGCTGATGTCTGCCATCTATGCCAATACTATCACAAACCATGTACAGAAGCATCTCTCGCTGGAAAATCTCACTCAGGAGAGCATCCGCCTGCAGAATCAGGTGGAGAAGCTGAAGAAGTTGCAGAACCCTGACGGTTCCTTCTCCTGGTGGAAGGGAATGAAGGGCAGCCGGTATATGACTACATCGGTAGCCGAAATGATGGTTCGATTGAATGCCATCGCAGGTGTGCAGAAATCAACCGCCCGGATGCTGGCTTCCGCCATCGATTATCTCTCCTGGCAAACAGCACAGGAAGTAAGAGAAATGAAGAAGCAGGAGGAGAAAAAGCAGAAGGTGAATCCTAGCGAACAGGCGCTTCATTATCTCTACATCCTTTCGGTGGATGGCAGAAAGATGAAGCAGAATCTGGAGCAGGATAAGGCTTATCTCCTGGACAAGATGTCGAAGATGACCGGTGATTTCTCCATCTATGGCAAGGCGCGTGCTGCCGTGGTTCTCGCCAGAAACAGCCAGCAGAATGCTGCCTACCGCGAGAAGGCAGGCGAATATCTGCAGAGCGTGAACGAATATGCCGTTTACCGCGAGGAGATGGGCCGCTACTACGATACCCGCAAGGCACTCTACAGCTGGAGAAACTATAAGATTCCTACCCAGGTATCCGTGATAGAGGCGATGCAGATGCTGAAACCGAACGACAAGCAGACCATCGAGGAACTGCAGCGCTGGCTCCTGATGTCGAAACGCACCCAGGTTTGGGATACGCCAGTGAACACCGTGGATGCCGTCTACGCCTTTATGAAGGGCAATGAGAGCAACTGGAGCAGGAAGGCTGAGAATGCCGTTCTGAAACTGGACGGCAAGCTGCTGCCGATGCCGCAGGATTCCACTACTTTGGGCTATGTGAAGACCGAAAGACCGGGCAAGGCATCTAAGCTGAGCATCGACAAAAAGAGCGATTATACCAGCTGGGGAGCTGTCTATGCAGAGTTTAAGCAGCCTATCAGCGAAATCGGTTCCATGGAGTCGGGCATCAAGGTGCGCCGTGTCATCGTTCCAGCCGAATCTGAGAGCAAGGGCAATGCGCAGGTAGGCGAGAAGGTGAAGGTAACGCTCATCATCACCGCCGACCGCGACTACGACTTTGTGCAGATTACGGATAAGCGTGCGGCATGCCTGGAGCCGGTTAACCAGTTGAGCGGTTATCAGTGGAGCATAGGCTGCTATGTTTCTCCAAGAGACCATGCAACAAATTTCTATTTCGATCGTTTATCTAAAGGTAAGCACATCGTAGAAATGGAGTATTACGTGGATAGAAAGGGCGACTATCAGAGCGGAACTTGCACCGCTGAGTGTACCTACAGTCCGGAGTTTGGTGGCCGCACAGAGACCTATGAATTAAAAGTTAATAATTGATAGTTAAAAGTTTATAGATTGATAATTTAAAATAGAATAGTATGAAACGGATGAATATATGGATGCTCTCAGCGCTGTTGGCGCTGCCTGCATCAGCACAGAAGATTACAACCCAGCACGAGGTGGTAGACTGCGGACAGCCTGTAACTGCCGAATTCGTGCTGAAGAATGACGGGCACAAGCCGTTGGTTATCAACAATGTATTGAAAAGCTGCGGATGTACGGAGGTAGATTATCCGAAGACGAGCATAGCTGCCGGCGAAAGTTTCGTCATCAAGGCGGTATACGATGCCAAGCAGATGGGTACTTTCACCAAGCAGGTTTGCCTCTATACCAATGCGGATGAAGAGCCGTTCATCCTCTCTATGAGGGGAAGGGTAGTGGGCAGCGTAGTAGATTTCGCTGGTTCTTACGATGAGATGCTGGGTGTCATCAAGAGTGATGCCCAGGAGGTGGAGTTTGATGACGTGAACCGTGGCGACCGTCCGGTTCAGCGCATTCATATCTTCAATCCTACCGACGGAGTGCTGGAGCCGGTAGTGATGCATCTGCCATCCTATCTTCATGCTTTCGTATCGCCTTCCAAGGTGGCTCCGCGTCATTCTGCCGAAATCAGTTTCGTGCTGGATTCCAAGAAACTGCGCGACCTGGGCTTGAACCAGACATCGGTTTATCTCGGTGAGCGTCCTGGCGATAAGATTGCGCCTGAGAAGGAAATCGTGGTATCAGCCGTTCTTCTTCCTGGTTTCGAAAACATGACTCCAGCCAAGAAGGCACTGGCTCCGAAGATAGAGATGTCTGCCACCGATCTCAATCTGGGTAGTTTCAATGGAAAGAAGAAGCTGAAGGGTGAGATTCTGATTACCAATAAGGGTAAGTCGGAACTGGATATCCGCAGCATGCAGATGTTTACGATGGGCTTGCAGGTGAAACTGAAGAAGAGTAAGATTCAGCCAGGAGAGACCGTTAAGATGAAGGTGACGGCTGTGGCTGCCGACTTGAAGAAATCGCGTGTCAGACACCCTCGTATCCTCATAATTACGAATGACCCTGACCATGCTAAGGTGGTGGTGAAGATTTATGTACAATGATTTAAAAATGAATATCGTGCAGATAGAAATAGATAACGGCAGTGGGTTCTGCTTTGGCGTAACCACTGCCATCAAGAAAGCTGAAGAGGAGTTGGCTAAGGGCGGTAAACTTTACTGCCTGGGCGATATTGTGCATAACGGTATGGAGGTGGAGCGCCTGCATGAAGCGGGACTCATCACGATAGACCATGAGCAGATGGAGGAACTGCAGGGCGTAAAGGTCTTGCTCCGTGCTCATGGTGAACCGCCTGAAACTTATGCCCTTGCTGAGCGAAATAACATTGAAATCATCGATGCTACCTGTCCTGTGGTGCTCCAGTTGCAGCGCCGCATCAAGAAGCAGTATGTCAACAATCCGGAGGCACAGATCGTGATTTTCGGCAAGAACGGGCATGCTGAGGTGCTCGGACTGGTGGGGCAGACGGAGAGTCATGCCATCGTGGTAGAGAAGTTTGAGGATGTGAAGCAGCTGAAGGAAACCGGTCAGCTGGATTTCTCTAAAGATATCTATCTTTACTCCCAGACTACCAAGAGTCTCGATGAGTTCCACCGCATCATCGAATATTGCCAGGAGCATATTGTTGAGGGCGCTGTCTTCAAGAGTTTCGATACCATCTGCCGTCAGGTGGCTAACCGCATGCCTAACATCGCTGCCTTTGCCAGCAAGCATGATGTCATCCTTTTTGTGAGTGGCAGAAAGAGTTCGAACGGCAAGGTGCTTTTCAAGGAATGCAAGAGCGTGAATGCCAACAGCTACCAGATAGAAAGTGCTGACGAAATAGATATGAACTGGTTCAAGGATGTGGAAACGGTAGGTATCTGTGGTGCTACCAGTACGCCGAAGTGGCTGATGGAAGAGTGCAAGGATAAGATTATCAAGGAAAACTCTGCTCTTTTGTAATAAGAGTTAAAATATTGATTATCAGCTACTTGATATACTTGGTACGGTGTTTCACCGTATATGGGTAGAGGATAGTTTTATCGTTGGTTGAAAAACTTAATATATTGGTTATTAATCAGTTAATCCATTTGGTGTCGTGTTTCACGACGTCAAGTGGGTTTATCTTTTATAAACTGTCTGAAAATAAAACAGGTGATAAATCTTCTCCCGAAGACCTATCACCTTCAAAAAACAGTAATTAACTCAAAATTTATAATCTATATCATTACTACCTTGTTAATATGGTTGCAAAGATACTAAATTGGAGTTTTTTTTTCCAAATCTTTTCATCGAATAAAATAAATTTATCGGCAAAAGTAGCATATTTAACGTATTTTTGCATTAATAACCCGGCAGTCTCTTCTCTGTAGCTTATTCTGCTATTGCTTTTTGATATTGTTCCATCAGCCATGCCTTCTGTTCAGAAATGGTCATGTTGCTGTTGTCGAGCGTGATGGCATCATCTGCTTTTCTGAGTGGGGAAGTCTCGCGGTGGCTATCGATATAGTCGCGCTCCTCTACATTCTTCAGAATCGCATCGAAGTCGGCTGGCATTCCTTTCTCCTTCAGTTCATCGAAACGGCGCTGTGCTCTCACCTGTGAACTGGCTGTTACGAAAATCTTCAGTTCGGCATTAGGGAACACGGTGGTACCTATATCGCGACCATCCATCACGATACCCTTGTCTTCGCCCATCTTCTGCTGCAGTTCTACCAGCGCCTCTCTGACGAAAGGAACGGCGGCAATCGGACTAACGTGGTTGGAAACCTCTAACGAACGGATTTCCTTTTCTACCAGTTCGCCGTTCAGATAGCAGTCTGGGCGACCGGTTGTTGCATTAAACTTGAATGAGATGCTGATGTTCTTCATCTCCTTCTGCAGTTCTTCAGTCTTTACGGCTCCATCTGCTTCGAAGAGCTGATGACGCAGCGCATAGAGGGTTACCGAGCGGTACATGGCGCCCGTATCTACATAAACATAACCTATTTCCTTGGCAAGATCCTTTGCCATCGTACTCTTACCGCAAGAAGAGTATCCGTCTATTGCTATTGTTATTTTCTTCATAATTTCGAACTAACTTTAATGTATAATTTATAATCTGTAACTTACGTTCAGCATGAGACTGTTGCTACTGACGTGATATTTGCCGTAGGCAACGTTCAGATGGAAGCGCTCCAGGTTGATACCGCCACCCACAGAGAAACCGGCTCCATGACTGCTTTCCTCATCTTCTGAGGTGCTGATTTTCATCTCGTTGGCTCTCCGGAAGTTGTAGCCGGCACCTATCCACAGGCTCTCCGAAAGCAGAATGTCGGCACCTACTACGGCATGATCACGAAGACTGCTGTCCCAATGGTTCAGGTTGACCAGTGTGGCTGATACCCTGAACGGTGCGTTGGCGAAGCGTTTCGTCACACCCAACTGCAGGTCGATCGGCATCTTCTCATATTCATTGTCGTAAGCTTTCAGCTGTCCACCCAGATTCTTTGCCGCACATGAAACCGACCATTCCGTTTCCGGGTCGTAATAGTTGATGCCCAGATCCACTCCCACAGCGATAGAATTGTAATCGCCAATATACGAAGTGATGAATTTGGCGGCAATACCACCCGCAAACTTTTCACCGAGCATATAAGAGAAGTAACCCGCAACGGCAATGTCCTTTGCCGAGAACTCACCCATCTGGATGTTGTTCTCATCCGTCTCTTTCATCTTGCCGTAGTCAACAAGCTGAGCCGAAACAGCCCACGAAGCCTTGTCGTTGACAATACGGTTGAAACTAGCCGAGGCAGTGTTCACCCCCGACATATAGTTCATATAATTGAGATTGACCGTCTTGTCGTTTACTGATGACAGGAGAGCTGGATTATGGAATATGAGTGCCTCATCATCTTCTATCAAGGTGATGTTGTCGCCACCCAGAGCAGCTGCATGGGCACTCACCGGCAAGCGAAGGAAATTATACCCCGTTTGGCTCTCTTGAGCATCAATAATTGTCGCAAAAAGCGTCAATATTGCGGAAATTACATATTTTTTCATTTAAATTTTCTAATTCTTTGGCAAAGATACTGCTTTTTTCAATAATAAGAAGTAATTTTGCAATGTTTTCGTAGGAAATAACGATTTTAAACGGTTTTTATTGTGGAAATTAAGAAATCAAATAGCGCACAACTGGAAGATAAGCGGGTTACATTTTTTCTGCTGGGGTTGCTGCTGGCTTTTACTTTCATCTTCGTAGGACTCCAATATCAGAGAGGTCAGCAGGGAGATGATGACTTGTCGGAATCGATGGAAGATCTCTCACAGGATCTGGAAATGTCAGCTCGTCCCGACCAGAAAGATATGGTGAGTGCAGAGGCTGTTTCGGCTCCTGCTTCTAAGTCTATTACTCAGGAAGTGAAGGCTGCCGAGCAACAGACTCAGAAGGCACCGCAGAAAATCAGTTCTACAACCAGCGAACTGGTTATCGGCGACGGCTCGGGTGTAGTGGATGGATCTGAGGTGAAGGAAGCGGTTCCTGAAACTCCCATTGAGAATCCGGGAGCTGAGGCTCCTATCAAACTGACCGTCGTGCAGAAGATACCGCAGTTTCCTGGTGGCTGGTCTGCCTTCATGCAGTGGCTTACCAAGAACCTGAAGTACCCTGTAGCTGCCCAGAAGAGTAAGATTCAGGGAACCGTAGTGGTATCCTTTATCGTAAACAAGGATGGAAGTGTTGCCAATATCAAGGTAAGCACTTCGGTAGATCCATTGCTCGACAACGAGGCTTTGAGGGTGATGAAGATGATGCCGAAGTGGAAACCGGGCATCGATAAAGGCAAGGTCTGTCGCACGATGATTGCCATCCCGGTAGTGTTCCAGCTATAAATTATAAATTATTCATTGTAAATTATACATTATAAATTATACATTATTATGAAGACAGCAGATGAAATTTTAAGCATGGTAAATGAGTTTCTGGCTAATTTGCCTTACGAAAGAAAGCCAAAGTCTCTTTATGAGCCTATCAGATACGTTCTTTCTATGGGTGGCAAGCGTATTCGTCCTACGCTCATGCTTCTGGGCTACAATCTTTTCAAGGACAATCCTGAGAAGATTCTGATGAATGCCGTTGCCCTGGAAACTTATCATAACTATACTTTGCTGCATGATGACCTGATGGACAATGCTGATTTGCGTCGCGGTCATGAAACGGTTCATAAGAAATGGGATGCCAATACGGCAATCCTTTCGGGCGACAGCATGCTCGTTCTGGCTTATGAGCGTATGGCTCAATGCGATGAAAAGCATCTTGCCAAGGTGTTGAAACTCTTTACTTCCACTGCCCTGGAAATTGGTGAAGGTCAGCAGTTTGATATGGAGTTTGAAAACCGTAATGATGTGAAGGAGGAGGAATATATCGAGATGATCCGCCTCAAGACCAGCGTACTCCTGGCTTGTGCCTTGAAGATGGGTGCAATCCTTGCCGATGCTTCTGATGAGGATGCAGAGAACCTGTATAAGTTTGGCGAGCAGATCGGATTGGCGTTCCAGTTGCAGGATGATTACCTCGATGTTTACGGCGATACCAAGGTGTTCGGTAAGGAGATTGGTGGCGATATCACATCTAACAAGAAGACTTACATGCTCATCAATGCTTTCAACCATGCCAACGACGCTCAGCGTGCAGAACTGCAGAAGTGGGTGGATGCCGAGGAGTTCGACCGCAAGGAGAAGGTGGCTGCCGTTACCCGTCTCTACAACGAGATGGGTATCGACAAAATGGCGCAGGATAAGATTGCTTATTATTTCGAGCAGAGCAAGAAGTATCTGGATGCCGTGAATGTGCCTGCTGAGCGTAAGGAGGAATTGGCAAAGTATGCTCAGAAAATGATGAAGCGCCAGTGCTAGTTGATAGTTAATAGTTTATAGTTGACAGTTCAATGTTCAAAGTAATAGATACACATACGCATTTCGATGCGGAGGAGTTTGATGAGGATAGGGCGGAGGCTTTCGCCCGTGCCAAGGAAGCGGGGGTAGGCAAGGTGTTCTTGCCTGCCATCGATGTGAAGACCACACACGCGGTCCTGGCATTGGCTAAGGAATATCCGGGCTATGCTTATCCGATGATTGGTCTGCATCCTGAAGAGGTGAAGGCTGACTGGAAGGAACAGCTGGCTGAACTCCGGAAGATACTGGAGGAGCATCGCATGACCGGTAATGCCTGTCAGAAGGGTGGTTCTCCTCAGTTTTCAGACTTGATTGCTATCGGAGAGGTAGGACTTGATTATTACTGGAGCCGTGAGTTCGAAAACGAGCAGCTCGAGGCTTTCGAAGAACAGGTAAAATGGTCGGTAGAAACCCAGCTCCCGCTGATGATTCATTGCCGCAAGGCGCAGAACGAGATGGTGCATCTGCTCAGAAAGTATGAGAAGGAACTGCCGGGCGGCGTGTTCCATTGCTTTACCGGCAATCAGAAGGAGGCAGAGGAACTCCTCTCGTTCGATAACTTCGTGCTGGGCATCGGTGGAGTTTCTACCTTCAAGAGCAGTCATTTGCGTGAAGACCTCCCTGCCGTGGTTCCGATGAACCGCATTGTTTTGGAAACCGACTCTCCATACATGGCTCCCGTTCCATATCGCGGAAAGCGCAATGAGAGCGCCTTCGTGGTAGAAGTACTTAAAACCTTGGCAAAAGCCTACAACGTGAGCGAAGAAAAGTTTGCAGAACAGACGAATAAAAATGTAGAAAGTGTCTTTCACTTCTAGGGAAATGCCCCACACGCCCTGAAGACTCAAAGCTCTAGAAGCAGCACGCCCTGAAAGGGCAGAAGCTCCTAGCCCAGGGCAACACCCTGGGTTATAATGGCAATCAGCAAAGCGCCCTGTAAGGGCAAAAGCTTTTGTAAATATATAAAATTTAATAAAAATAAATCCTAAACCAACTATTCATTATGACTAGAAAAATGTTGATGGCAGCCCTCCTGATGGCTGCATTTGCACAGGGCACTCAGGCACAAGACCTGAGCGGCCAGCGTTCTGAAAAGCAGGACGTAAACATGATTCCGGGTAAGAAACTGGATCATCACGGACTCATCGTGAGCCCTACACCACATCTCCTGAATGTGGATGCTGCTAACCGACTCGACCTGCAGAAGGGTGTCAAGGTGATTGACAAGAAAGGTAAGTTTGCTGATGATGTGAAGTTCCTGACCGCTAACGCCAAGGGCATTCGCCTGACCATCGATTTCGGTGAGAAGCTTGCTGCCAAGGCTGGCGTGAAGCCTGTATCGGGTGCTTACAGCCTGAAGGCTGATGCCAAAGGTATCCAGATTGTGGGATACGATGAGCGTGGCGCTTTCTATGGCTTGCAGACCTTGCGCCAGATTGTAAACAGCGAGATGGCAAAGGGCCAGATGCCTTATACCACTTGCAACGACTACCCTGATCTTCCAAACCGTGGTGTGGTAGAAGGCTTCTATGGCGAGCCTTGGTCTCATCAGGTGCGTCTTTCCCTCATCGACTATTATGGAAAGAACAAGATGAACACCTATCTCTATGGCCCTAAGGACGACCCTTATCACAGCTGTCCTAACTGGCGCCTGCCTTATCCAGAGAAAGAGGCTAAGAACATCAGCGAACTCGTTCAGGCTTGCCGCCGCAACCGTGTAGATTTCGTGTGGGCTATCCATCCAGGACAGGATATCAAGTGGAACGAGGAAGACTATCAGAACCTGGTTCACAAGCTCGATCTGATGTACGACCTCGGTGTGCGCTCTTTCGCCATCTTCTTTGATGATATTTCGGGCGAGGGTGCCAACCCAGTGAAGCAGTCGGAACTCCTGAACCGCCTGGCAAAGGAATTTGTGAAGGCTAAGGGCGATGTTACACCGCTCGTGATGTGTCCTACCGATTATACCCGTCTCTGGGCGAATCCAAAACCAACCGGTTCTCTGGCTATCTTCGGTAATACCCTCGATCCATCTATCAATGTATTCTGGACGGGTGATGTGGTATGTAGTGACTTGACCCGCGAGACCCTCGACTGGGTGAACTCCCGCATCAAGCGCCCTGCTTATTACTGGTGGAACTTCCCTGTAACCGATTATGCACGCCATATCATCATGCAGGGTCCTACCTATGGTTTGCAGACCGACCTGACCAACAAGGATCTCTGCGGCTTCGTAAGCAACCCTATGGAGCACGGAGAGGCTTCTAAGCTGGCTCTCTATGGTGTGGCTGATTATGCATGGAACATCGCCAACTATAATCCGTTGGACAACTGGGAGCGTGGCCTGGTAGATCTCACTCCTGAGGCACACGAGGCATATCGCACCTTCGCCATGCACTCTTGCGATACCGAGACCGGTTATCGCCGCATCGAGTCATGGGAGACCAAGAGCTTCCGCATCGACAACTTCACCGATGCTCAGTTCAATGCTCTGCAGAATGAGTTTGTAAGAGTAAAGAATGCACCAGCCCAGATGGAGGCAAACTGCAAGAATGCCCTGCTGATGAAGGAACTCCGCCCATGGTTGACAGAGTTTGGCAAGTTGGGTGAGCGTGGCTTGAAGACCATGAGTCTTATCAAGGAATATAAGGCTGGTAACGACCAGGCATTCTGGGAGGGCTACGTAAACAACCGCATGAGCAAGGAAGACGTGGCTGCCTACGAGAAGCATAAGTCTGGAACCATGGTATTGCAGCCATTCTACGAGCAGTCTATGGACGATATGGCATCTGGCTTCTTCAAGAAGTTGACCGGTAAGGTTCCTGCCTTCTATAAGGGTATCGGTACCTATGCCACTTTGAAAACCACCCAGAGCAAGGCAATGTTCGACAACGATTCTACCACCTATTATACATCGGGTAACGGTCAGAATACAGGCGACTGGATTGGTGCTGACCTGGGCTGCGTTCGTCAGGTATCAGAGGTAAGAATCCTCCAGGGCCGTAACTCTGTGGATGATGTAGATTACTTCGACAACACCGTATTGGAATATTCTGTAGACAGAAAGGAATGGAAGGCGCTGACAGGCGAGTTGAAGAAGCAGTATATCATCAACTGGAAGACCGATTCTCCTGTTGAGGCCCGTTATATCCGTATCAAGAAGTTGAAGTCAGACAAGCGCAACTGGGCAGCTGTCCGCACCTTCGAGGTGAATCCAACCACTCCAGAGCGTTTGAACTTCCCAGTAGAGGCTGACAATCTGGAGGCAGCGATGTATGGTTTCGATGAGAATCCATGCACCTCATTCACCAACAAGGGCACCCTTACCATGGGTATTGAGAAGGATGTAAAGAGTTACACCCTGCTGTTGAAGTTGGCTCCAGGCAAATCATTGGTATGTCGCCAGCTGAACGCCAAGGGCAAGGTTCTTGCCACTACCACCATCGACAGTTCATTCTGCAAGGTGGAATTGGTGAAGAAGGCTGCCAAGCTTCAGATAGAAGGCTCTGCAGAAATCTTCGAGATTATTCCTGAGAAGTAAAGGACTGAACTTTCGCAAGCGGGGAAGTCCGCCAGGTGTCTCGCCAGATTGTAAATCTGTCGGGACGCCTAGCGAGCTTGTACTCTTGGAGACGCCATACGCCCTGAAAGGGCAGAAGCTCCTAGCCAAGGGCAACACCCTGGGTTAAATATGCAACCAACAAGGCGCCCTGAAAGGGCAAAAGCTTTAAAATAGATGCTTTTGTCCTTTCAGGGCGCTTGTTTTATGTCATCTCTAGTTAAAGAAATGTAAAAAGCAAACGAATATGTGGATTTTCGAATAAAAAGTGATAATTTTGTACTTCAAAACAGGAAAGGTGCTCGAGTGGCTGAAGAGGCACGCCTGGAAAGCGTGTATTCCCCTAAAGGGAATCGGGGGTTCGAATCCCCCTCTTTCCGCTTTTATATATATAATAAAGTATATGAAGAAAAATACAGCTATTGCACGTTTTGCAATATTGGTTTTCACATGGATGTGTTCTCTGCCTATGATGGCTCAAGAAGAGAACATGGGATTTCATCAAGCTCTTAAGACAAAGTTTATAGAGGGTAATGCGGGATTTATGTCTCTCGTTGCCATCGCCCTCATCGTGGGCATGGCTTTCTGTATCGAGCGCATCATCTATCTGAGTCTCTCTGAAATCAACGCCAAGAAGTTGATGCAGGATATCGACCAGAAGGTGGCGGCGGGAGATGTGGAAGGGGCTAAGACGCTCTGCCGGAATACCCGCGGACCGGTGGCTTCTATCTGCTATCAGGGTTTGATGCATATCAGCGAGAGTCTTGATGACATCGAGCGCTCGGTAAGCGGATATGGTACCGTTCAGGCGGCTAACCTGGAGAAGGGCTGTTCCTGGATCAAACTCTTTATCGCTATGGCGCCATCGCTCGGATTCCTCGGAACCGTGATCGGTATGGTCATGTCGTTCGACCAGATTCAGCAGGCGGGCGATATCAGTCCTACTATCGTGGCTTCGGGTATGAAAGTGGCGCTCATCACTACCATCTTCGGTATCATCGTAGCCCTCATCCTTCAGGTTTTCTATAACTACATCCTTTCTAAGGTGGAGCACCTGACAAGCCAGATGGAGGAGTCGGCGGTTACTTTAATGGATATTATTGCCAAGAATAAATAAACGAAGAGCGAAATGGTTAAATTTCAATTTTCAAAGCAGAAGACGAAGTCGGCCGAAAAGATATCGCAGCAGGTGTTCTATATCATGATAGGACTGGCGGTGCTCGGTTTCGGTCTGGTCTTTTTGGGAGGCTACGCTTTGCCTTTCGAAGAGAACCCCGACTTTAATGCGCCTCTCTTTACCGATGTGCTCATCCTGCTGATGTGGCTCTTCCTGATAGGAGGTACAGGTCTGGCAGTCTTTTCGATGATCAGAGATTATCGCAGCAGCAAGTCGGAGGCTGTAGTGAATGGCATTCCCGTGCGTCGCATCTTCCGCATCACATGGATCGGAACTTTGGCAGTTTTGCTGCTTACCTTCTTTTTGGGCGGTTCTGCTCCGATGCTCATCAATGGCGAGAATTATGCCGACTGGCTCTGGCTCAAGCTTTCAGATATGTTTGTCATCACATCGCTCCTGATGCTGGTGGCAGGAATCGGTGCCGTCTGTTTCGGTGCCACACGTTATATTCGGAAGAAAAACTAAAGAGAGTGCTTTGGGCTCTCTATTCTATAAATAAGGATTAAATATGCTGATTAGAAGGAAGCAACACGAAACCCCGGGACTGAATACCACATCTACAGCCGACATCTCGTTCATGCTGTTGATATTCTTCCTTGTCACCACATCGATGGATGTGGATAAGGGACTGTTGCGCCAACTCCCTTCACCTGAACCGCAGAAGAAGGAACAGCAGCAGTCGGATTCGTTTCAGAAGACAAAGCAGTAGCCTTGAAACCTGTAATATGCTTATTATTATCTATAATTACATCAAAGTATTCTTCTTCACCATTTGCATCACTGGTCAAAGTCGCATCTGTAATAATCAGACTTGATTCATAAGGTGTACTTAACAGTTTGCTATATCTGCTATCTTTAGCACTTGTTCCAAAAATGAAGCTGTCAGCAGCAAAGTC
>ENA-OPFF01000155-OPFF01000155.1-human-gut-metagenome-genome-assembly--contig:-NODE-155-length-17767-cov-2.212229_pt1 | contig 17767 bp, 15 predicted proteins | sample MGYA00241713_ERZ501558 | MGnify/ENA primary metagenome ERZ501558 (study PRJEB25962, sample SAMEA2042429) | human gut metagenome | biome: human gut; feature: human-associated habitat; material: faeces...
CAAGTCAGAACCTGCATCAGGCTCTGTCAAGTCCATACTCATGGTCTCGCCTGCGCAGATGCGAGGAATGTACTTCTGGCGCTGCTCCTCAGAACCGAACTCATAGAGTGTATCGATACAGCTCTGGAGCGACCAGATGTTCTGGAAACCGGCATCGGCAGCAGCAATGATTTCAGAAGCCATAGAGAAGATGGCATTAGGCAGGTTCAAGCCGCCGTAACGACGAGGCATGGACAAGCCCCAGAGGCCAGCCTTGCGGGTAGCATCGAGGTTCTCGAATGTCTTGCTGGCATAGATCATGCGGCCATTCTCCAAGTGTGGACCTTCGAGGTCAACATCCTCAGAGTTTGGTTCGATGATGTTAGCAGCTACATCGCCGGTAATATCCAGCAATCGCTTGTAGTTCTCGATGGCATCCTCGTAGTTGACAGGAGCATCTTCAAACTGGTCTTTTTCTACATAATTTCTTTCCTTCAAGTCCACAACACGCTTCATAAGCGGATGATTCAAGTGGAACTCTATCTCAGGATGGTCTGTATAATAATTAGCCATTTTGCTTTTCTTATTTAAATAATGTGTAATGCAGATTACTTAGAATTCTGCTTGTAGTACTTGATGAGCTTAGGAACCACATCCTCAACATTGCCGTTGATAACGTAATCGGCAATCTTGTTGATTGGAGCATCAGGATCGTTGTTTACAGAGATGATGATGCCTGAATCCTGCATACCTGCGATGTGCTGAATCTGACCAGAGATTCCGCAAGCGATATATACCTTAGGATGAACGGTAACACCAGTCTGACCAATCTGACGGTCGTGATCTACCCAACCTGCATCTACTGCAGCACGGGAAGCACCTACCTCACCATGGAGGAGATGAGCCAATTCGAAGAGCTGGTCGAAGCCTTCCTTGCTTCCTACGCCATAACCGCCGGCTACGACGATGGCAGAACCCTTCAGGTTGTGCTTGGCAGCCTCTACGTGGTGGTCGAGTACCTTTACTACGAAGTCCTCAGCAGGAACATACTTGCTTACCTCAGGGTAAGCTACTTCCTTCTTGCACTCACCCTCGTAGATGCTCTTCTGCATCACGCCAGAGCGGACTGTAGCCATCTGTGGACGGTGGTCTGGGTTTACGATAGTAGCTACGATGTTACCACCGAAGGCAGGACGAATCTGATAGAGCAGACCCTCATAGTGTTTGCCGCTCTTCTTATCGTCGTAATCACCGATTTCAAGTTCTGTACAGTCGGCAGTAAGACCGCTGGTCAATGAAGAAGAAACACGAGGACCGAGGTCGCGACCGATAACGGTAGCACCCATCAATGCAATCTGAGGCTTCTCCTCCTTGAAGAGGTTGACGAGAATGTCTGTATGAGGAGCTGAAGTATATGGGAACAATCCCTCAGCATCGAAAACAAATAATTTATCTACACCATAAGGGAGAATCTGATCCTCTACCTGACCCTTGATGCCGGTACCAGCCACGATAGCATGGAGCTCCACGCCCTGCTGGTTAGCGAGCTTACGACCCTTGGTGAGCAATTCCTGAGATACCTCGGCAACGGTTGTGCCTTCTACCTCGCAATATACAAATACGTTGTTCATTGTTTTTTCAAAATTATCCGATAATACTTTCGTTCAACAATTCCTTCATCAGTCCGTCGATGTCTTCATCGCTGCTGGTCAAGGTCTTGCTTTCCTTAGCCTGGAACACGATGTTCTTCACGGCCTTCACCTTGGTAGGTGAACCGCTCAAACCGCACTGTGCAGGGTCGCCGTCAACATCGGCAACACTCCACTGGTTCAGAGTGAGGTAAGGGCGCTCTTCATAGAGGTTGGCCCAAGGCTCATCACCCTTGCGCTCCATAGGGCAGGTAGCGTATTTATATTTCATTACGAGCTTCACGTTGCATGGGCGACATGGAGCAGCACTTCCGTTTACGGTGATAACCAATGGCAATGGAGCCTCAACAGTCTCCACACCACCATCAATGAGGCGGCGTATAGTAGCCTTGCCATCCTCTACCTTGAGGATTTCCTCTGCGTAGGTTACCTGGTTCAATCCCAACTGCGGAGCCACCTGCGGGCCTACCTGAGCTGTATCACCATCGATAGCCTGGCGACCACCGATCACGATGTCAACGTCACCAATCTTCTGGATACCAGTAGCAAGGGCATAGGAAGTAGCCAATGTGTCAGCACCGGCAAAGAGACGGTCGGTAAGCAACCAACCCGTATCAGCACCACGATAAAGACCCTGGCGGATGATTTCGCCAGCACGTGGAGGACCCATAGTCAAAATACCAACTGTAGAACCTGGATTCTGCTCTTTCAATCGGAGAGCCTGCTCCAATGCGTTCAAATCTTCAGGATTGAAGATTGCAGGAAGGGCAGCGCGATTTACTGTGCCTTCGGCGGTCATCGCATCCTTACCCACATTTCTTGTGTCAGGTACTTGCTTGGCAAGTACTACGATTTTTAAACTCATATTTTTAAAAATGGTTATTGTTATAATTTCCTAAGTTTGTTAGTGCTCAGTACTCAAGTTGTACGTCGTCTAGTGCGATTGTCAGACTTGCTATCGTCTAATAAGTTACTGTCCAATGTTCAATTTGGGACAAAACACAGGGGCAAAAGTAACACTTTTTTATGGCTTACGCAAATATTTTATTAAAAAAATGCCCATTTAGTCTTGCTTTGTGCGCAAAACGCAAGAAATGTGCATGTTTTTTAGAACGTCCGTACTTAACTTTTCCGGCTTATTCAAAGCTCTTGAGTCGAGCGATATATTTGCCCAAAATGTCGAATTCTATATTTACTACCGTTCCCACTTCGATGTCGCAGAAGTTGGTATTCTCTCTGGTATAAGGAATGATAGCAACGGTAAATGTGTTGTCTGTAGGATCACAGACGGTGAGCGAAACGCCGTTAACGGTAACGCTGCCCTTGTCCACCGTGAAATAGCCTTTTCTTGCCATTTCCTTATTGAGCTCATATTCGAAAGTAAAATAAGTAGAGCCATCAGCGTCTTTCATAGCGATACATTTGGCAGTCTCGTCCACATGTCCCTGTACGATATGACCATCCAGACGGCCGTTCATCACCATAGAACGCTCTACGTTCACCTTGTCGCCTACCTTGAGCAGACCCAGATTACTGCGGTCCAGGGTTTCCTTCATGGCGGTAACGGTATAGGTACCGTCCTTGATTTCCACCACAGTAAGGCAGACGCCGTTATGCGCCACGCTCTGGTCGATGCCGAGTTCATCAACAAAAGAGCATCTCAATGTGAAGTCGATGTTCTCCTTATCATGCTTGATAGCTACGACGGTAGCCATTTCTTCTACGATTCCACTAAACATATATTCTATTTTTATTTGGTTTCATTATTATTTAGAATGCAAAGATATTGCATTAGCTAGAAACAGCCAAATTATTTAAGTTCTTTTGATAAAATAAGCAAGATATATTTGTTTAATTGCCATATTTTTTATATTTTTGCACATCATAATATATGCACATGATAAATGTGATATACATGTCTTTTCAAAACTCCACCGAATATGAAGAATAATGAAGACTATATAATTAAGGTATAGGAGCAGCAAAATTAGATAACACAGTTTAGGTAACAATAAAAACATTTGAAGACAATGGAAATCAAGGAAGGATATATGCCCTTCATGGGCTATCAAACATATTATCGTATCGTAGGTAAAACAGAGGAGGGCAAGAGCCCTATCATCCTCTTGCATGGTGGACCAGGCAGTACCCACAACTATTTCGAGCTATTGGATAGGGTAGCGGAATCAGGTAGAGCTGTCATCATGTACGACCAGTTGGGCTGTGGCAACTCATTTGTGGAGGGACATCCCGAACTCTGGACTCCTGAGACTTGGCTCAACGAACTCTGTGTGCTCATCGACTATCTCCACATCGACCATTTTCATCTCTTGGGACAGTCGTGGGGTGGCATGCTCGCCATCATCTATCTGATAGAGAAGCAAGCAAAGGGCGTGAAGTCAGCCATCCTCAGCAGCACTCTTTCGAGCAGCAAGCTTTGGGCAAGTGAGCAACATCGCATGATTAAGTTTATGTCGGAGGAAGACCAGCGTGCCATCGCTGAGGCTGAGGCGAAGGATGACTTTTCGAGCGAGGCGTATGCCAAGGCGAATGAACACTTCATGCTCCTGCATTGTGCCGGTGAGGTGACGGAGGATAGTCCAGAGTGTCTTCGCCGGAAGAAGCGTGCTGGTGCTGAGGCTTATCTCCATGGTTGGGGACCAAATGAATACACTCCTACTGGTACGCTCCGTGATTATGATTACACCGACAGTCTGGGCGAAATCCAAGTGCCTTGCTTGGTGATGAGTGGCACCAACGACCTCTGTACTCCATTGGTAGCAAAGACACTTTATGATGGTATCCAAGATTCCAAGTGGCATCTCTTCGTAGGAGCCCGACACATGCCATTTGCCGAGCAAAACGATGAATATTGCAAGGTGTTGGAAGAATGGATGGAGGAGAAAGAGGGAAAGTGATTTGGCACTTTCCCCTTTTATTTCATGATTCCATTGTCAGTATCAGAGAGGTTGATTCTCTTTTTGTCCAATTGATTGGATAAAATAAGCATAAAACCGTCCAATTGATTGGATGAAATCAATGGAAAAAGTGCTGATAGTGGTGCCAAAAGTGCTTTAAAAAACGACTTTTGGCACCACTATCGGCACTTTTATAGAGAAACTATTGTTTCTTGAGAGTTAAGTTGGGTTCAATTCCATTGATACCAAGTCCTAAAATATCGGTTACTTCTCTACATCCACAATCACAATGCTGGTTAGTTGAACAATCATTGCAGAAGGTAGGTTGATAAGAGCGGGATGTAAATTTGTTCCAATAATCTGTATCCTTAATCCAAGGTTCTTCGCATACATTTCCTACGATGTGAGGAGAATGATTGCAGGTTCTTATTTGTCCTGCTGGATCAATAACGAAGAATCCTTTTGCCGCAGCGCATAGATACCCTACATGTATTCTTTTGTATGAATTAGCAGAAGCTATGATGCACTTTGGTATTTCTGTACCCACATTTCCATAGCGATTAGCTAGTGTTAGTACTTCTTCTGCAGTATCAAGCATTCCATTGATTTGCTCCATCGAGAGACTTAGCTCATTCATGTATTGTAAACCACGCCCACCAGGCAGAAAACGGTTGAGAAGAATATCGGATGCACCATTGATGATGGCAAGCGATATGGTCTCGAACAATTCATAATAGTTCTTTCTCGTAACAGTAATGTTTGCTGTGCATTCTAAGCCGATTTCTTTAGCTTTCGAAAAGCATTCTAACACGTAGTCTGCATTATCAACTCCAGTATGCTCTTCAAATGATAGGTAGCCAGGAAGGCTCATGCTAAGATGAACATTCATTTCCTTGAAGAATTTGAGATGTTCTTCATTCATGAATCTTCCATTGGAGATGAGTATGATGGGATAATTCATCTTCCTTTGATTGCCAATCATTCGGATGTGTCCAATGATTTCATGAAGATCATCTCTTAGCAATGCTTCTCCGCCAGACAAAGAGAAAGTCTTTACTCCATAGTCGTATAGTTTTTCTATTACCCATTTCCATTGAGTGGTGGATAGTTCCTTTCCTAATGGATATGAAGAGTTAGGCGCATACCAAGGGCATGAGCAAAACAAGCAATGGTGATTGCATTTATATGTCAATTCCAAAGCAACAGATTTTGGAAGAATGGGTATGCTATTCTTCATTGCTATCATTTTCTTTTATTCCTATTCCTGTCATTCTCTTGATAGTATCTTGCTCATCCATGATGCTATGGTAGCGATCATAACAGTCTTTAAAGTAGGCATCCCCTTTCAAAAAAGCCAATACGGCTTGGTAGTCATCAAATGACTCTATGTCGGTTATAGCTTGATGATAGTCTTTATCGCTTTTTGCCTTGAAACAGAACAAATGATATGTTCCTTCTTCGTAGATGTCATCCTCGGAGGTTAACGGTAAATCGAAAAACTCTGCTTCTTCCTTCGCTTCTAGGGCGCATGAACCACATATTACTTCAAGAGACGCATCATATCCCAAATCTTTTATCTCTTTGATGATGGAGTTGAACATTTCTTCATCACTGTGGAAAGCTTGATAGGTCAATGGACGATGGCAATGTTGGCATATTGTGGAAAAACTATCTATCATCGAAGGTGCATAGCACATGGCTCCTATGTGATTTGCAAGATACGTTGGCAGTTCTTGAGCAGCCAATTCCTTTAGCTGCTCAATAAGTTCTTCTCTATTTAATGAATGTTTCATATTTCCTTTCTATTTAAATTGCGTAATTCTAGTGCGTTGGTTGCATGATGATGCATAGCATCTTTTCCTGATGCTTTTGCATATCTTCAGCATTCCACTCGTATCCAAATTCACGCTTGATACTATTTTTAATGCCTTCATCATAATTGTCTTGACACATCTGTAGCATGATTCTAAATTTCAAGGAAGCCACGCTTACTTGATTTGATTTGGAATCAAGATAACGATTCTTCTTATCTATAGGATTCCAGTTGGAGCCAGAACTATTGGCATCGGAACCAATCATGGCAAAATTGCCAAAGCAGTTTATCTCTTCTGATGTGATAGGCTTATCTTCGCCAGCTTTTGCCTGAGGATAGTAATGCTCAAGGCTTTTGCGAGTTCGAGAGAAATAGAAATTGTCAAATGTATCAAGGCCAAAGTCGCTGCATCCCAAGGCGGTAAAGAATTCAATTCTAGCTTTTGAACCTTTCTTGGCTCTGTTTCCTCGCAATTCTTCTGCGTATTTCTTCCACAATCTATAGTCGGTATAGTTGAATACAAAGAGAGGTATATTGCTTGAACCTTTGGGATAGACATCATCGAAGGGATGATCCACATTTTCCAATTCAACACTCTGTTTGCCATTTCGAATGATGGTTTCATCGAAACTATTTGGCTTTGGCTGGTTTCTTTCATTCAGTTTGTTTGCATCCAAATATACATCGAAGAAGTACTTGTCTGCTAAATTTCTCACGAACTTCAAATAGTTATTAGGGTGTCCAGTTCCATGTTCTCGTTTTTGATTATGTTTTAGCAACTTAGCACACTGTAAATCAGTAAATTAAGCACAAAATATAAGACAAATTTAACTGTCAAAAAGTCTGATGTAGATTCGCACAAGATTATAGTTTATTTAGTGAATGATTATCAATGACTTAGATGGTTATTACATTGTTTTTGATACTAAAAACTGGAACACAGAACTGGACACCCTAAATAGTTATCTTCATTCCAGTCCTGGAATAGGTGCAACAAGCAGTAGAAGAGATAGTTCTTGCGTTGCTTGGCTGTAAATGCCACCTCAAACATAGATAAAAGATGAACCAACTCTCTTTGTTTAGACTTGTCATTGTCAATCAAATCTGCCATGTAGGCAGACTTGCCCTTCTTGCAGTAATATTGTAGTTTCCAAGGATTCTCAATGGCTTTATCTTCACCATTTATGTGGTGCACCATGTAGTTGTCGAGATAATATTTTGCCAATAGCAGGTTATAGGCAAACTGCTTGACAAATTCTGGAGTGAGCTTGACTTTGTCAAACTCATTGATAAGTTCCTTGTCATCGAGTGTGAAGTCTGATGGATTAAAATCTTTCTCTTGCATTCTTGTAATTTTGAGAACAATCAACAGAAAATTTGGAAAATCAATGATTGGTTGGAACGAATCGTTATAGTCAATTTCGCTCACCTCCTTTTCCTTTTTTACAGGAATATCGAGTAGTTTTTCTATTGTCTTCATCCCAAAGGAGTTGTCTAATTGTTGTGGTGCAATAGGAAAATCGTCAAATCTCTCCAACTTGAAGTTGCTCATATCTTTACCGAATATCTCAGTCATGTTAGGTAACTTTTGTTGGATATAGAAACTCATATCGCTACAAGCCTCCCAAATTTTGCAGAACTTTTCCATCGCTTTATTGTCATTCTTCAGTTGATCACTCAATTTGGCTTTTACAATTTCATGCTTTTCAAGTTGCTCGCCACGAGAGTTCATTACTTCAAAATAATGATTCAACTCAACATCCTTAGGCACACGATAATGTATGATATGCACATGGTTCAAAAAATACTCCTTGAATTTGTCCATATCAACTTGATTTTCACCTACTATTTCCTTTAGTACTTCTTTGGCAAAGTTATAGCCATTCTTTATGCCAAGGTCATATTCCTCCCCAAAATCAGAATCTTTTACTTCCTTATTTTTCTCAAACTTAGACATGACTTCTATGGTTTGAGTAGAAGCTTTGCGTGAGGAATATGCAAGTTTGTTGGTAACCTTCTCGCCCATAGCAGTGAGGACAATGTATATTGTAGTAAGACGTTGTTGTCCGTCTATAACCTCGAATACATTCTCGTCACGTTTAAAGGTTACAAGTGTTCCGATATAGTATATAGGCTTGTCTATGACCATGGAGTCATAGATATCCTTTATTAATGCAGAAATCTCATCTCGTTCCCAGGCGTAATTACGCTGATAGATGGGAATTTTGTAGTAGGTAACTAGGGTGTCCAGTTCTGTGTTCCAGTTTTTAGTATCAAAAACAATGTAATAACCATCTAAGTCATTGATAATCATTCACTAAATAAACTATAATCTTGTGCGAATCTACATCAGACTTTTTGACAGTTAAATTTGTCTTATATTTTGTGCTTAATTTACTGATTTACAGTGTGCTAAGTTGCTAAAACATAATCAAAAACGAGAACATGGAACTGGACACCCTAGTAGGTAACTGTTCCACTATTGACATAATAGATGTCTTTTACAGAACATTCTTTCAGAATATGTGATAAATCTTTCATGCTTGTCATTATTTATAAAATCCATTTTCCTTGAAGAAATAGAGGTAATTGCAAGAAATTTCATTCTCATCTTTGGCATCTATATTTTTGCTAGTACTGCTGCTTTCAAGTACTCTACCGTCATATATGTCTCCGATTGATAGAGAACATAATTTGTCGGCAAGGGCACTGAGAAGGGATGTTGGGGAATCTTGTCGAGCAATTAATTGGTACATGTTAAAGCCATTGATGATACCAAATTTGTTGCTTTCGCCCATAATGTAATTCTGCGCAGACAACCAGCCCAAATTTCTATACTGTGCTCTCAGAGAGTAAGCCCAAATGAAGGCATAGACTACGAATTGCTCAAATTGTGCCAAATCTTCCTTGGATGGGTAAGTTTCAGGGCAGAACCGATCTACGTAAAGCAAGACTGATGTGTCAAACAGCAAACGTGCTATGCCATTCCCCGTTCCTCGCTTGAAATATTTATCGAGAGTCTTTACAATCTCATTGTCGTTGATGTAAAAACCTTCGTACTTACTATTGTCTTGAATATCTTTCAAGATGTTATAGTAATGTTTGGTATATTCGAAAAAAGGCTTACCTGCAATGATTGGTGTATTCAATTGGAAAGCGTTGATGTTACGTATGCCTGATACAAATGGCATTGCAGATGAATTTACCATGTCGGCATAGCAATATGCTGCCTTGAAGAACTGGGCATAAGGAGTTTTGGCATAACGAGTAATGCCCTTGAACATTTGAATGTTATGTTCATTGAGTACATTAGCTTTGTTACCATTTACCCATTCCTTGATGCGATAGAGATAGTTGCCAAAAAGATTAGCCAAGTTGCTTTGGGAGACTTGTTCCCATCCTTTGACAATTTTTTCTGTTTCTTCTTCGCTTACACCTGCCATCTCTCGTAGATGATATGCCTTCAACAAGTCGTGAGGATAGAGAGCCTTGCCACGAGCATTTTGAGAATCGAAGAATTGGAAAGCTTCTGATATATCTTTTGTAATTACAACAATCAGTTCGCAATTATTTTCAATATACCCTTTCAATCTTTCTTTTTCCTTCTCGTGCTCATCATTTTTATCTTCAGACTTCTTACCTATGCGGCGACACAAAGCCTGATAATTGTTTGGAATATTACGACAGTTATGCTCATTGTTGTAAACTGACTGCTGTAAGAAACTGATATTCTTTTCGCCTAATGCAGTTAATAACAGAGAGAATGTGATGGTACGTTGCTGCCCATCTACAATGTCATAACGGTCTCCTTTTTGCTGGTGCAAGATGAGAGTGCCTACTCTATACTTTTCTTTGTTGCTATTCATCGCTTCGATGATGTCATCAAGCAATTGGATGGCATTGCGTGCTGTCCATTTATATGGTCGCTGATAGATAGGGATGTTGAGGCTAACATCTTCTATGGGCTTATCACCATTCGTTATCTTCTGGCGAAGAAGTAAATCACCGATGGTTGTTATTGATAATGTTAAGTTGCTCATTGTATATTATATTTTTTGTGACATAGTTACCAACATGGTTACCGACATAGTTACTATTGCTCTGTTACTAGCTCTGTTACTAGCTCTGTTACTAGCTCTGTTACTAGCTCTGTTACTGTTTATACAGTCTCCAAGAACAAAAGTCCCTTTTTGGTTGTTCTGTATTGCTGTTTAGGGCTTGTCGGCTTGTCAGGAACCGTAAGTTCCAGATAATCATGTTGGAGCAGTGGCTCGATGAATGCTTTGAAGTTCTTGAATTGGTAAGTAACACCTAGTAGTTCAAATATTTCTTTTCTAAATTTTGCTTCTTTGCAGAATCTAAGAATGGATACAACTTTGTCTGTGGCATCGATATATGTATCATCTTCTGCTCTGTCACTAACTCTGTCACTATCCAGCCAAAAAGTGACAGTGCTGGTGCAGATATCACTCTCAAAAGTCACGTCATTTCCTGTGATTTCCTTCCACTCATTCATCATGTCGAAACCATAACCGATAGTTTCTGATAGATTTACGAGTCTGAATATCTTGGCGATAATCGGGTTGCGAGGATTGGAATAGAGATGGTTGCCCAGTTGGGATATAGGCACAGGATAGCCACCAGCATTGAAGAACTCGACTCTGTCGGTGTAGATATGGATGCAGGAGTGAATGGTGCTGAAAGGGTCGAAGTGGGAGAGCATATTGACCAATGCCTCTCTCAGAATCTTGAATTGCGAGCGGTCTTCCACATTGAATCCCTCGTCGTTCATCATGAATGGAGTATCCACGATGAGGCGCAGTCTCCTAATCATAATCTGAAAATACTCCCAAAGGTTCTCTTGCTCTGGGATGCGATAGGTATAGCGAGTTCGTGCTTCTCTTACGCTTCTGCCAGGAATCTCCACCAAGTCCATCCAAAACGTAGGGACATAGCGGCGAACCCATTCTTCTTTGCCAAAGCACATCAAGCCGCCATAATTCAGATGTCCCTCATTATCGGCGATGCCGATGCGCTTGCAGAAGTCGACGATGTCATTGCCTATCAGATTAGGTCGAGGACTGTATAGCTTGAAGTAATTGCGATAGTCGCGAATGGTATCCTCGTTGAGCATGGAGAGATTGGAGTCTAAGAGTATCTGCTCAGACTTGATGCCGAATGATTGGTTATGAAACATGGCGGTTATCTCACCATTGGTTGCTCGCTAGTCTCCACTGCCAAATCGAATGAATGTATTCTGTGGATTGTTATAGTAGATAGGCTTGTGGGGTGATGAGGCGATATGAAATGCCAAAACCTTATGTCCATCTATATGATAGAGCATGCTCTTGGCATCGACTGGCTCATTGAACTTTTGGGAACGCAAGGTGCCCAAGAAGTCTTGTTCCAACTTCTCTGCATTGTCAACTCCTGATATTTCAAACTTCTTGCCATTCTGCTTTACTCCAAGCACTATCCATCCGCCGGAAGTGTTGGCGAATGCACTTACGGTTTCCCATATATTCTTAGGGAGTTCGCTCTTGGCCTCCTTAGCCTCGAAGTCCTCCCATTCGATGTCGTTGATTCTGTCTATCAGCTCTTCCTTTGTCATAATAATGGTGATTAAATTGAAATATAGAATTTCTTCCTCCCTTCACTTCAAGAAATAGATAGGAGCATGCTGGGTGCCTTCCTTCTCCATGATGCCTTTCTCGCAGAAATGGTTGAGCCACTTCTGTGCCATGTACGGAGTCAAGCCAAAGAGGATGCGCAGGATGCGAGTGGTGATGTAACGATTCTTTTGAAGATACTCCTTGATATTCTCTAACATCTTTTCCTCGGAGTATTTTGTAGATTGGTTGGAATAGCGGGAGCGGACGAAATGGACGTTGCGCTGTACTTCCTCCATTAGCTTACCTTCTGGTCGGAAGTTGATGCCGGTGATGCGTACTTCCTTGCCCGTAATCTTCTTGTCTGGATTCTCCTCTGGCATCTCTAGGCTAGCCGACATGGAGAAGTAGCCTATCTCTGGGATGTAAAAGCGGCGTCCCAGTGAGAATTCTTCCACCATAAGGTCGTGAAGCTCTGCCAACACCGCAGCCACATCTCCCTTGGTGAGTGAGCAACGGCTCTGGATTTTCTCTTGCAGTTGCTTCTCGGTCATAGGTTCATGCTGCACGATACGAATGTATTGGCGCTTTTCTCCTGTGCCCTGGGCATTGTTGAGCATGTAAATGTCGTATTTCAGTTCCATATTTCTTGTTGTTTGATGGTTCGTTGTTTTCTATATTCTTTGTCTTCTATGAAAGATGATGCAAATATATATAATAATGTGATAACTTGTATCTTTTGGTGTAAACTATTAGGTTTATTTAAACATTGGTATATGTCATGTAATTATACGGCATTTGTCATCCGACCGTATGATAAGTGTCGTATAATCGCATGACAAATGTCACGCAATTGTTATAATTGCTTTCTTGCATCGTTATAATTGTTTCCTTGCATCATATAAGTCACAACATTGTTACCATCCATCTCACCCTTGGCAATTCGCAGGGGGAGGTATGTGATGAGGCTGAGACTATCATTACACCTTCGGACCTGAGAAGGCGCAGGAAATGGGGTTCAGTGGATGCAAGGTAGAAGGTGAATAAAAGGCGTTTTTCAAGAAATGCTCATTCAGAATGAGTAAAAATGATAGAAATTACTCATCGAGTGGTTATCGTAGGATAGTAAATGCTGTAGATGTTCTCTGGCTTCTCATTCATGTCGGCATTGAAATTTACCTCTATTGGGGATGCGCTAATTTAAAGCAAAAATGCCATCTCCATCAAAACTGATAGAGGTGGCATTGGCTTCTATGCAGTATGTCCTTTCTTACATCACATATGTATTAAATGAATGTGACTGAAAGTTGAGATTTTTATAATTTATTGTTCATATGCTTTTTGATAAAGCGACCCACATGATTCTCTTGTAGAGTTGTTGGGAGGGCTTTGAATATTTTCTTTTGATTCGAAGAATCTTTTATCAAATGCTGATAGAACAGATAGCAGATGATGCCAGGAGAATGGATATTGCTGAGTGCGTAAGCCGTATACTTGCGCTCGTCCCATCCATCATGGTTCTTGCTTTCCTCTTCCACCCACTGCTTATAGAAACTTGATCCTGTGAGGCTGTAGTAACCATTGTGTACGCTTAGCTCTGCTATCTCTCCTGGTACAAAAGGAATGTCTATCCATTCCGAGCAGATGGTTCCATCTTTCATCAGTGCTCTCACTCTTCCCATGGTAATGTCCTTCAGGTCGTGCTTGTATGAGAAGTTAGTGCCGTTGGTAGCCACAAGGATGGGTTCTACATACATATCTGTTTCGTCTTTGTAACAGATAAAATAGCCACGGTCCCAAAGTTCAGGGTCACGCTTGCCAATAATCTCAAAGTTGCCTTTCAGGTTGGTCTGAGCATCTTTTAGCATCTTGGTCAATTGCTCGTTAGGCACTTCTTCTTTTTCTTCTTTGGTCTTTTCTTTTGGAGCAGCCTTTTCTTCTTGGGTGTCTATTGGGGTAAGAACACCTGTATATTGTGTGGCTTTATATGTTTGCTGTTTTACTTCATCAGCCACGTGGTGCTTGTTTAAAGGAGCTTTTCCTTCTACGATGCTGATGTTTCCTTCATAGCCTTTTTCGTTAACCAAACCATTCTCTATGATATGGCCCCATTCTATGGCACAGACTCTGCGCATGCCAGAGTGACCCATCTGTTGGCGATTGATAAGGACGCTATATGCCGAGAAATTTCCAACCATAATAAGGTCGTTGCCTACAGATATGTCAAAGTTCATCCATGTTTTAAGTGGGTTGTTGTTTCCATCTACCATATAGTAAAAGTCAGTTACAGGCTGATTGCAATCTTTTTGAAAAGCCTTGTTGATTCTGTCCAGTTCCTTGAGAAACTTGTCTTTCTTGAGAGTTTTAAAGCGATATTTTTTCCAACTCCATTGTGCTGTGTCACCAACCTCATTTTTTGCTCCTGATTGATTCATGGTGAACGCCTTGTTGCTTACCAATTTCTCCAAAGCCTCTTTGAAATAAGACTTTTGTGCCTGTGCTCCCATTGATGAGAACATCATGAGTAATAAATATATGAAATACTTTTTCATGTTCTTTGTTCTTTAATGTTTATACCTTATTATATATACTTTCTTTAGAGTTTAACGGTGATTCGCCGTATTTGTTGGCGGTCATCCTCACTTTGCACGGCATTGCTTGTAGTGGCTTGAGCTTCTGCTGTCTGCATTTTGAAAAGATGCTCTTCGGGCAAGGTTGACATAGGGAAGAGTACCGGACCTTTTTCTTCGGTGTCTGGCATGTCATCTCCAAACTCAGCTTTAGGTTTAGCCTCTCTTTTGGGAGCATTGAGCTTGGCGAAAGTCTTTTTCTTCTCGTATGTTCTGCTCTCTTCTGTGATGGCTTTTTCTGCTGTATTTTCCTTTTCTGCCGTCAAATTCTTTTCTTGCATCATAGCTTCTTGCATCGGCTGTGTAGCCTTTCTCACAGCCATTGTCGCATTGCCCGACGCAGAAGTGGTATCCTTGGGTGGTTGCAGGATGATAGCGATGATGCCAGCCACGCATGCTGCGCAAATCCATGGAAAGATACGCAAGGTGCGATGGCTGACCAAGCTCTTCCTTGCCTTCTCTATTACTTGTTGCTTGGTTTGGGAGGAGGCATGGAAATCACATTGAGGTTGGAGCAGTTGCTCTATATCCTCAAATCCTTTGTCATTATGGATGTTCATTTGATCTTTCATATATTTTTCTCCTTTTTGAGTCGTTGTTGGATATGTTGGATGGCATAGCGATAGCGAGATTTCACGGTAGCTTCTGGTATCTCCTCCAGTTCGGCTATCTCTCGGAACGTCAAGTTGTCGTAACATTTCATTCTTACGATTTCCGCTTGCTCCTGTGGAATATCTTCCAGCAGTTTTGATATTCTGAGAAATTCCTCGTGTATTTGTTTGTCACCATTGCTGTTAGGTATGCTTGCCGCTTCATTGATAGCTATGATTTGCGGACGATTTTTGCGCAAGTAGTCTCGGCATGCGTTGCTAACAGAGCGAATGATGTAGCGGTCCAACTCTTCCACTTGTTGCCCTTCTTTCAGCTTCTTGAAAGCTGCAAGCAGCACCTCTTGCACAATATCTTCTGCATCCTCACGTTGCCCGATTCGAATATAGGCAAAACGAAATAGCCAGTCTTGCCGATTGTCGACAAGACTCTCCAGTTGTTTTATGAGTTTTGGGTTGTCTATATTCATTCGTTTCTTGTTTTTATGTTTCTAACTTTACTCATATAAACGTATATTTCTCAAAAAAGATTTTAAAAATACTCTTTTTTTCATTTATTTGTTACTATTGTGATTGTTTATGTAAAAATGAATGCTACGAAGTATGGAACATAAGAAGATAGTGATAGTTTGCGTAAAAAGAATAGGCACGCATCCTTTCGTGGGTGCGTGCCTATACCTTTTATTATATGCTACCTTTAAATCACCTTGACATTCTTTTTTCCTCCTCTTCCATCAATCACGATTTTCTCGAAGACGATGGCTGGGTCGTTAGGAGTGAGGGTGAGGGTGTGGATGCCATCGGATGAGGCTGGCAGCTCTAGCTCTATCATCTTGTCCACGATGCGAGTGGCTATCGTTGGATAATAGATATTGTAGATGTTCTCCGGCTTCTCGTTCAAATCTTTGTTGAAGTTAACCTCTACAGGAGAAGCGCCATCTAAACTTACACCATAGGTTAAGCCGCCCTTGTTGAGATAATCCAAGGTTGATTTGGTAATCACATGAATGCGAACCTTCTGCTTGCCATTAAATGCCTTGCCATCCGAAGTTTTGCTAACTTGCATCTTAAACTTGTAAGTGATGCTGGCTCCCTTTATACTCTTGGTATACGGCATCAGAGTCATTGCCGATACGCTTTTGCCCATGAATGGAATCTCTGTCCATTTTGCCTCGGCAGCATCCGTCTTGCTGCTATAGTAAGGAGCTTCGATTTCTACCACGCCGTTGTTTTCGCTGATAATCACTCCATCCTTGGAGGTTACCCGGAAGAGTTCCGGACAGGTATCTTTCTCGAAATCATCATTCCAACTCTTGTAGCCGATATGCTTCTGGGTCATCATGCCGTTCCACTTGCCGCCAGCCATCTTATGGTTGTAATAGTCGCAGATGAGGGAATCGCGCTTGAAGAGGCGCTCGCATTCATCAGCCCATACATTCGCCTTCGGATTGCCCTGCTTGTAGAGGGCATGGTTCTGAGCCTGGGCAAAGTACATCTGATGCAGATTGCTCATCATCTCGATAGGGAAGAGGATGATCTGACGATAGGCGTCGTGATAGGATGCCGGCAGACTGTTGTACTGGCGCAGCGCATCGGCTTCGAGCTGCAGATACTGGTTTACCACCTCCTGCCATTCACCGTTTTCCAGACTGTAGGTATTCTTGTCGAGCATCTCTGGGGTGCAGCGGCCGTTGTACTTGCAGATGAGGTTAAGAATGCGGGCAGCTTCATCGGCCTGCGATTCACCAAACTGCTGTGCGCACCAGTCGCGGGTATGACGGGTGATGTTGTTTACATCGTATTTATGTGGATTCCAAGCCATGTCCATAAACTGGCTGATAGGATATTCCATCGGCTTGAGGTCGCCAACATTGAGAATCCAGAGACGGTCAATGCCATTCTCGTAAGCAAGTGTCAACTGTTCCCAAGGATTCTGCACAGGAGTAACGTTGAGCATCTTTGAGTTTCTTGGAGCACCTACGTAATCTACGTGATAGTATAAGCCCCAACCGCCTTTGTGTTTGCGTTCCTTGGCATTCGGCACACGGCGCACGTTACCCCAGTTGTCATCGCAGAGCAGGAGGGTTACGTCATCAGGCACCTTCATGCCCTTGTCGTAGTAATCCAACACCTCTTTATATAGTGCCCAAACCTGTGGGGTTTCGCTAGCCTTTCTGCCGGTTACGTCAGCGATAATCTTACGCTGGTCGTTGATGATGTTGGTCATCAGCTTCGTATCTGCTTCTTCGTTCATCGCTTCATCGCCGTCGCCGCGCATTCCGATGGTTACAATCTGTTCTGTCCCTTTCATTCGCTCAATGCCTTCACGGAAGAACTTCTGCAGGTTTGTCTTGTTCTTCTGATAGTTCCATGGTCCCCATCCCTTTCGGTTGCGGGCGTATTCCTGGTGGTTGCGGGCCATCGGCTCATGATGGGAAGTACTCATCACTACGCCCATCTCATCTGCCGTCTTCTCGTTTTCAGGGTCATCGGCATAGAAAGCCCAGCCCCACATGGCAGGCCACATCATGTTACCTCTCAGTCGCAATACCAGTTCGAAG
>ENA-OPFF01000159-OPFF01000159.1-human-gut-metagenome-genome-assembly--contig:-NODE-159-length-17555-cov-2.226629_pt1 | contig 17555 bp, 9 predicted proteins | sample MGYA00241713_ERZ501558 | MGnify/ENA primary metagenome ERZ501558 (study PRJEB25962, sample SAMEA2042429) | human gut metagenome | biome: human gut; feature: human-associated habitat; material: faeces...
GGCGGAGGAACTTCACCACAACCGGGAGAAATATCGCTCGCCCATAATGGCGTTCTGTTCTGCGATGAACTTCCGGAGTTCAATAAAACCACTCTGGAAGTACTCCGCCAGCCATTAGAAGACCGCCACATCAACATCAGCAGAGCGAAATATTCTACAGATTACCCATGTTCATTCATGTTTGTGGCAAGTATGAACCCTTGCCCATGCGGATATTATGGTGATCCGACACATCGCTGTGTCTGCACGCCAGGCCAGATTCAAAGATACATGAACAAGATTTCGGGTCCGTTACTCGACCGCATCGACATCCAATGCGAAATCAGTCCCGTTCCTTTCCAGGACATATCGAAGGCAGCACCAGGTGAGCCAAGTGCCAAGATCAGAGAAAGAGTCATCAAGGCAAGAGAAGTTCAAGCCGAAAGATTCAAAGATTATAAAGGCATCCATTGCAACGCCCAGATGACCGAAAGAATGATTCATCAGTTTGCCGAACCCGACGAACAAGGTATAGAACTGCTCCGAATGGCAATGGAGAAACTTTCTTTGTCAGCCAGAGCCTATAACAGAATACTGAAAGTGGCACGAACCATTGCTGATTTGGCAGAAAGTGAACAGATTAAGCCTGACCATATAGCAGAAGCCGTGGGATACAGAACCCTCGACAGAGGCGATTGGGCAGAAAGAGGACATTTATAATCATAAAGAAGATATATGCAAAAGGACAAAAATCACTAATTCTAATAAAAATTATCCCATATCGGATAAAAAATGCATTACCTTTGCAACCGTAAAAAGAACGCTAGCACAACGCTAGTTTAATTATTAACAACAAAACTATTAAGATTTATGGATTGCATTTTTAAAATTACAAACGCAGTAAAGAAGATTGGTTTCGTAATTCTTCTTGCAGAGTTGGCCGTTATCGCCTATATGAACGTAATGTAAGAAATCTCTCTATAGATATAAATATATAAGGAGGAAGTTTTCTACATACTAAGGTAATTAGATTGTAAAAGGTCAACAACATAAGTTGTCAGAACGAATAAGTTCTTAGAAAAAGTAAATGATAATAATTAGGTACAGTCCTATCAGGGAGGAGTCTGATGGCAATGTACAAGATGGGAGGCTCTTGCAGAGATGCGAAGGGCCTTTTTTTTGTATCCTGCCCTACGCTATCCTTACTATAAAAACACTAAAGAACCCAGCTTTTTACACCTTATTATATATACAAGTAAGAAAAAGCGACGATAATTCTTTCTTATCTCCAACATTTTTTGTAATTTTGCAGCCAAATAACAAAAATATATTAGCTAATATGGAACAAAAGAACTTTAAACGTACTACCGTGACTGCGGCTTTGCCTTATGCCAACGGTGGTGTGCACATCGGTCACCTGGCAGGTGTATACGTGCCAGCCGATATCTATGTTCGCTATCTCCGCCTCAAGAAGCAGGATGTTGTCTTCATCGGCGGTAGCGATGAGCATGGTGTACCTGTTACTATCCGTGCCAAGAAAGAGGGAATTACCGTACAGGAGGTGGTTGATCGCTATCATAACCTCATCAAGAAGAGTTTCGAGGACTTCGGTATCTCTTTTGATATTTACAGCCGTACCACTTCGCCTACTCACAATAAGTTTGCTTCAGACTTCTTCCGCACACTCTATGACAAGGGCGTATTGGAAGAAAAGGTAGAGGAGCAGTTCTGCGACGAGGTAACAGGCGAATTCCTTACCGACCGTAATATCGTAGGTACTTGTCCTCGCTGTGGTGCAGAGGGTGCTTATGGCGACCAATGCGAGAAATGTGGTGCTACCCTCTCTCCTGAGGAACTCATCAACCCTACCAACAAGAACAACCCTGGTCATGGTCTCGTAAAGAAGCCTACCAAGAACTGGTATCTTCCATTGAACAAGTATCAGGATTGGTTGAAGAAGTGGATTCTGGAAGGTCACAAGGAGTGGCGTACCAATGTTTACGGCCAATGCAAGAGCTGGTTGGATATGGATCTTCAGCCACGTGCGATGACACGCGACTTGGATTGGGGTATTCCTGTTCCAGTAGAGGGTGCAGATGGAAAGGTGCTCTACGTTTGGTTCGATGCACCTATCGGCTACATCTCAAACACCAAGGAACTCTGCGATGCTAATCCAGAAAAGTGGGGAACATGGCAGAAGTGGTGGCAGGATCCTGAAACACGTCTTGTTCACTTCATCGGTAAGGACAATATCGTGTTCCACTGCATCATCTTCCCTACTATGTTGAAGGCTCACGGCGACTATATCTTGCCAGACAACGTACCAGCCAACGAGTTCCTGAACCTGGAGGATGATAAGATCTCAACATCCCGCAACTGGGCTGTATGGTTGCACGAGTATCTCGTAGATTTGCCAGGCAAGCAGGATGTATTGCGCTATGTATTGACAGCCAATGCGCCTGAGACCAAGGACAACAACTTTACCTGGAAGGATTTTCAGGAGCGCAACAACTCTGAGTTGGTTGCCGTTTACGGTAACTTCGTAAACCGTGCCCTCCAGCTCACCAAGAAGTATTGGGGCGGCGTAGTTCCTGCCTGTGGTGAATTGCAGGAGGTAGATGAGAAGGCTATCGCTGAGTTCAAGGACGTGAAGGAGAAGGTAGAGCAGTATCTCAACGTATTCAAGTTCCGTGAGGCTCAGAAGGAGGCTATGAACCTGGCTCGTATCGGTAACAGATACATCACAGAGTGTGAGCCTTGGAAGGTTTGGAAGACCGATCCTAAGCGTGTGGAGACCATCCTGAACATCTCCCTGCAGTTGGTTGCCAACCTCGCCATCGCCTTCGAGCCATTCTTGCCATTCTCTTCTGAGAAGCTCCGCAAGATGATCAATATGCCTAACTTCGAGTGGACTCAGCTCGGCAGCACAGATTTGCTCAAGGCTGGTACCCAGCTCGGTGAGCCTGAATTGCTCTTCGAGAAGATTGAGGATGAGGTTATCGAAAGACAGCTCCAGAAGCTCGCTGACACCAAGAAGGCTAACGAGGAGGCTTCTTATCAGGCTGCTCCTATCAAGCCAGAGGTTAGCTTCGATGATTTCGAGAAACTCGATATCCGCGTAGGTCACATTCTGAACTGCGAGAAGGTAAAGAAGTCTAAGAAACTCCTGAAGTTCACCATCGACGATGGTTCTGGCGTAGAGCGCACCATCTGCTCAGGTATCGCAGCCTACTACGAGCCAGAGCAGCTGATCGGCAAGGACGTATTGTTCGTAGCCAACTTTGCTCCTCGCAAGATGATGGGCATCGAGAGTCAGGGTATGATTCTGAGTGCAGTCAACTTCGACGGCTCATTGAACGTAACTTCTCTCCTTGGCAAGGTTAAGCCAGGAAGCCAGGTTGGATAAAGAATCATAGAATCATCTGATTATCAGATAAGGTAAAAGCCTCAAATCCTTTGCGGATTTGAGGCTTTTCTTATTTTCTATCCAAATATTCTTTTATAATGTAAAACGATAACCCACGGTAAAGGTCAGAGCCTTGTTCTTGCAGTTATCCCAATCACCCTTGCCAGCCTTCGTCAGGCTCACATTGTATCGGGCATCCAGAATCACGTTCATATATTCATAGCTCAAGCCCAAAGGAATGGCTACATCCACCTTCTTGGCAGGCCAAGGAGCTTCGGTCTCCTGCATATCCTTGTATGTAATAGACCCGTTCTTGTCCTTCTGAAGGTCGGTTTCCTCTCTTTTCACCTTGCCGTCGCCACAAAGGAATCCCATCTGAAAGCCTGCATTCACCGACAAGCCCTCTACAAGATAGGCTTTCAGCATGAGCGGTACCTGGATATAATCGAGGTTCACATGATGATTCTTAATACCTGTATATTCCCCTTTTTCAGCATTCTCTGTCAACTCGCAGTCAGGGAAGCGCATACCCTGTCGGGCATAATAAGCACCCAGCGTAATACCCAGGCTCTTATTTATGCGATATTCCACATCTGCGCCGCCCATGAAGCCAGCCTGATACTTAGGCTTTAGCGAGATTCCCTCCGAAGTTTCCGGAGGCAACCCGCTCCAGTTAGCCAGAGATACACCAATACGAGGAATTACCGAGAATCTGCCTACCGGATTCTCCACTTCTTGTGCCTTTGCTCCCACAACAGCAAGCAGCAGCACCATCATTATAACTATTTTCTTTTTCATTTCCACAACAGTTTGTATATCATAATAACAAGAAACAAGGGATAATATTGCATCCTACAGCCATTTTTCTCCATAACAGACCAGTTCTCGTAAAGTGTTAACAAATACAACTCATAGTTTTCTTCCCCTCAACTCACCGTTTTCTGGAGCATAAGTCATAGTTTACGCCATGCCAAACCTGCATTTATGACCTAAAAATATAACACGGACAAATTGAATTTGTCCGGTTGCTTGTCCGGCATCTTTATAATTTTCTCATAGTCAGCGATTTATATCATGCCGGACAAATTTGTCGGGGCAAATTCATTTTGTCCGTGTTTTTTTTCTTTGAAAGAGGCGAGCTTTACAGTCAGCATTCTTACCCCTGTATTCGTCAAAAGTGTGATTTATCACAAAAAAATCGAATAACATGGGGATAAAACGTAATAATGTGAAGAACGGCATCTGCTCTGCCTATTGCGCTATCCTCCTCCACCGAGATGTAAGCACCCATCAAATTAAAAATGAACCATCCCTACACGCACTTCCTTGTTTGGATAATCCAGCTGATAGCTCTGCAAGATAGGGTTATACTTCTTGATGGTGAGATACCCACTCTGATAAAGCAATGGTAAAGCAGAAGTCATCTGCTCAGGAGAGACATCGAAATCATCCACCCCTACGGATTTCTGTTCTATATCCATCACCCCCACATGATGTTTGCGTAAAGTGTTGATAATGTATGCAGGAGTACCTGAACTAAACCAATAAGCTGCTATTTCCTTACTTCTCAACGCTTTAACCAGACTAAATGGATTAAACACATCTTCTGATTTTTTACTGAAATGATAACCATCATAATATGAACTCAACTCGGCAACCGTTTCATCAAAAGTTTTTCCCAAAGACTTGGCTAGCAACTCAACATCAGGCTTCATCACCGTCAGTAGTTCTGTCTTGCTGATACCACAGATAGCAGAATACTGATCGAACATGCTGATATTATCCAAATTATTGATCTCGCTAAAGATACTCAACTGAGAGAACTTGGTGATACCCGTGATAAAGGTAAATTCCAGCCAAGGGTCGAGATATTTCAATGGGCTATAGAACTTCCTCATAACCAAGCGCAATGGCATCAAACTTTCCTTCTCATGCACGACATCCAAGAGAGGAGCATCATATTCGTCTATCAAAACGACCACCTTTTGCCCCGTCTTCTTATAGGCACGCTTTACCAAAGACTGCAAACGCTGGCTCGGCTGCACCGCCAATTCGTCACGTCCATAGACCTGCTCGTATTCTGAAAGCATGTAGCCCAGCATCTCTTCTAACCCTTCGGGTGTCTGATTTTTGGCAGTACTCATGTCGAAGTGAAGAACAGGATGCTTCACCCATTCTTTCTCATATTCGCCAAGTGCCAAACCATCAAACAGTTCCTTCCTGCCCTCATAATATGCCTGGAGCGTAGAGACAAAAAGCGACTTACCGAATCGTCTTGGACGACTCAGAAACACATATTTAGAACCATTACGCAAGAAATCGACAATATACCTTGTCTTATCTACGTACACATAATTACCCTCTCGTATATCAGAGAAAGTTTGCATTCCTACTGGGTATTTTCTTATCTCTTCCATAGCCATATTACTTTAGACGGTGCGAAGTTACGAATAAAATATCAGATACGCAAATAAAAAGACAAAAAAAAGAGAGGCGAGCTTCACAGCCAGCCTCTCCCGAGAGATTTATAGAAAATGCCACTCATGGCATTCCTATATCGTTGATTAAAAATATTATCAAAATCTATGAAACTTAGCTTATCCTTTTGCAATATTAATACTTAGGATTCTGCTGCAGTTCCTTATTGTAGTCGCGCTCAGCCTGAGGAATTGGTAAAATCGTACGATAATCGTTATATTTGATTTCTACCTCATTGCTACTTGTTACACTCTGGTGATTACGCCAATATGCATAAGTTATCTGGTTCTCGCAGAACAACTCAATCTCATATTGATGAAGAATATCCTGAAGAGTTACAGATGTAACATCCTCATATCCTTCAATACGATTTTTCTGAATAGCATTGATGTATTTAGCTGCGGCAGCACTTGTTCCAGTCAAAGTGTATGAACCAGGATTGTCAATGTGCCACTGAGCCTCTGCAGCAATCAAATAAACCTCAGAAAGACGAATAATCTTTGGATTATTTACGTAGATATTAGCATTCTGACCAGGATACTTGGCAGGATAATAACCTGCTGCAGCCTCATACTCTTTAGCATCTGTCTGATCTTTAATCAAACGAGAACGTATGTCTTTTGGATGAGTAGAAAGATAATTATACAAATAGCCCTTAGTATTGAAAGCGCACTCAGGATAACCTGTTGCATCTGTATAATAGCCAGGACCATAACGCTGAGCATTATACTCAGAAGAAAGTTTCATCTCAAAAAGAGTCTCTGCTGCGCCTTCGCTAGCCCATGAAGAAATATAATTACTTCTTGAAAGAAGTTCCAATGCGGAATTCTTGTCATTGGAATAGTCTATTACCTCCTTAGCATCAGCGAGAGCCTTGGTGTATTCACCAGCATAAAGGTAAGCACGAGCACGAAGAGCCAAAGCTGCATAATAGTTAAAGTAACCTACATCAGAAGTTTTGCTCAGCAAAGGAAGTGCATCGGTAAACTGCTGAATAATGTAGTCGTAAGTTGTTTTCAAATCAGTACGAACGCCCTTATAACCCTGTGGGAAAGTTTTGTCTGCCAAAACCAAGCCCAAAGAGTTTGAAGGATTATCCACTGTTGTTGGAATGTAACAGAACATACGAGCCAAGTCGAAATGCAGCAAACCACGCCAAGCAATCAACTGACCTTTGAGATTGTCAATTGTAGCCTGCTTACCTTCCACATTAGGAACAGCTTCCAAAGCACTGTTTACATTTGACAATGCCTTATAGAAAATCTGATAACCTGCATCAGGATATGTTCCGTTAGGAGAATAAACATATTGACGGATTTCATCTGTCTGTCCCTGTGAAGAAGGAGCCATGAAATCGTTAGTACGCAAATCACCAAAAAGAGTAAACTCAGAGGCGTATGACATTCTATCATAACCAACCAAAGAACCAGAGAGGACATAGCCAATACCATTGACGGCATTCTGCAAATCAGAAGTACTCTTAATAGCAGAGTTGGCAGGTAGTTCTGTAGAAGGTTCTCTATCGAGGAAGTCGCTGCATGAAGAGAACATCATGCTTGCAGCAATACCCAATACTAAATATATCTTTTTCATATTTATAATCTTCTATTATTGTTTAAAAACTGAAATTGAGACCGAACAGGAACTGACGTGTTGTTGGAGTATCAGTCTGACGATAACCATTGACATCTACATCTGGATCCAAATCCTTGGCTGCATTGTAAATCAAGAAAGGATTGGTTGCACGGAAATAAACGCGCAAATTGCTGATATGCTTCTTGAAATATGGCACAGTCCAACCAACAGTAATATCGCGCATACGAATGTTATCTGTAGAGATAATTTCACGTGAAGAGAACTGATCTGAACGATAAGGATTACTCATAATTGGCTTAGGGAACTCTGCTACATCACCTGGCTTTTTCCAATAATTACCTGCTACACGCTTAGACATATTGAATGTGCCCATACGAACACCATCGCTATAAGTCAAGAAATAACCTGGATAATCGAACAAATCACCACCAAACTGATAAGAAATCATAAATGAAAGATCAAAGTCCTTGTAACGGAAAGTATTGGTCATACCACCAATCCAATCAGGAACACCCTTACCGACAATAGTTTTGCCTGCCTTTGAATACTCAGGTGTTACACCCTTAGACTCATCCTCTGGGTCTATCCAGAATTCCATCAAACCAGTCTCAGAGTTTACACCCTTAGCTTTTGGCAAATAGAATGTATGCATAGACTCACCCTCACGGAGCAAGTACATATTACCATCACCATACTGAACATCGTCACCATTAGGCAACTTGTTTACCTTGATGCTCTGCTTTGTCAAATTGAAATCTGTTGTCCAAGAGAAATCGTTGGTACGAATATTCTGAGAACTGATAGAGAACTCAAGACCCTGGTTCTTCAACTCACCAATATTATTCCAATAACTATTGAAACCAGTTACGTATGATACTGGCATTTGGAAAAGAAGGTCTTTTGTCAACTTGTTGTAATAATCGAAAGTCAATGTAACACGATTATACAAAGTCCAATCCAAACCGATATTGAAGTTGTGAGATTTTTCCCAACTCAACTTTTCGTTAGCCATCTGACCCCAGAAAATTGCTGGCTGTGAGCCATAACCACCAGAAGTAGAATATGTACCCATATAACCATAATAATCTGTAGGCAGGTTACCATTAGTACCATAAGAAAGACGAAGCTTCAAATCGCTGAACAAATCATTGTCCTTCAAGAATTCCTCACTGCTGATACGCCAAGCACCAGATACAGAGAAGAAGTCAGACCAACGGTTGTCTGCAGCCAAACGTGAAGAACCATCACGACGATAACTTGCAGAGAAATAGTACTTATTATCATAGTTGTAGTTTAAGCTACCCAACCATGACATCATTGCAGCAGTATAGCTCATGCTGGAGTTGCTATTAGACTGGCCATTAGACAACTCTGGCAATGCAGCAGCATAATTCTGAGCAGAAGCATACAATATCAACAGGTCACGCTTCTCTGTCTCAAAACCAGCCATTGCAGCAAGATTATGCTTACCAAATGAATGATTATAATTCAATGTTGTAGAAGAGGTAAGAGTCTTACTTGTATATACGCTACGAGAACCAATACCATTCTGAGCCTTACCATTTACACTCTTTGGAGCCCAGAACTCGCGGATACTGTTGCTCATATAGTCGAAACCAAAGACTGAACGTAAAGTCAAATCGTATGGCAACTTCAATTCACCTTCAACATTAGTCAAACTACGCATCAATTCTGCATCCAATGTCTCAGAACGATCGCCCTGATCTTTTACATCACCATACATCAAGTTTGGATTAGAGATTTGAGATGAGAAAGAAGCACTTGCATTATATGAACCGTCTTCATTCTTTACCTTGGCAGTAGGGTCCATTGAGAAAAGAACAGACATTGGTGAACTTGTACCAAATCCCTGTGCCTGGTCACCCTGATCACGGAAACCAGAAGTATTGGTAAATGAAAGCATTTCCTTTGCAGAAACCTTGAACCAGTCTGTTACTTTATGATCCAAATTCAAACGACCACTATAACGGTCAAAAGAACTACCCTTTACTGTACCATTCACTTTATTATAGCCAAAGCTGGTGAAGAATTTCGTACGGTCATTACCACCATCAATAGAAATCTGATGGTCTGTGGTGAAACCTGTGCGGTAAATTTCATTAAACCAGTCTGTTGTCTCATTAGAGTCATAATTACTAAAATAACCAGATTTAATTTCTGCTAAAGCAGCTGAAGAAGCATCCATACCAGGATAATATATATTCAATGCATTTGGATACATTTCAAAATAGTTCTTGACTGCATCAGTCCAATATTCCTTCAACTCAGCACTATTCATGGTCTCGAATGCACTCTTTTTGGCAATATTACTCCAACCCATCTGCATATCATAGTTGACATGTGTCTTACCTTCTTTACCTCTCTTGGTAGTAATGATAATGACACCATTGGCTGCACGAGAACCATAGAGTGAAGATGCAGCAGCATCCTTCAATACGGTCATGCTTTCAATATCATTTGGGTTGATAGAAGACAAGATAGACTGAGAACGGGTATGACCACCAGCATTTTCCATATCACTATTTGATACAGGAACACCATCAATGACAAACAAAGGCTGAGTAGAGCCATTGATAGAACCAATACCACGAATCAAAATACTCTGGTCAGAACCTGGGTCACCAGTTGAAGCACCAAGGTTAACACCAGCCATTTTACCTTCAAGTGATTTTACAAGTGAAGATTTAGCTGCAGACATATCCTTGTCCTTCATTACAGCTGCAGAACCTGTAAAGGAAGCCTTAGTGGTTGTACCATAAGCAACAACTACGACCTCGTCCAGGGTTTTGTTGTCAGAAGTCAAAGCAATCTTCATGTTAGAACTTGCTTTAACAGTTTGTGGATTCATACCTATATAGGTAATCTCCAACTTGGAGCCGGCTGGAACATTCAAACTGAAGTTTCCATCGACATCCGTAACAGTACCCGTATTAGTACCAGCTACCTTGATTGATGCGCCAATAACAGGCTCACCATCCTCTGAAGCTACTACCTTACCGGTAACAGATGTTTGGGCAAAGGCTACTCCACAACTGAGAATTGCCCCCCCACAAATAAAGCGATTCTTTTAAACATAATCTCTCTCTTTATTAGATAATAATTTATAAATTTATAATAATCGGCTGCAAAATTAGATTTTTTTTCGGATATTTGCAAATATTTTGAAAGAAAAATTTAATAACGCACATAAAAAAGTCTGTTTTTAACACTTCTACCTTGTCATATTGCAACAAAAAGGATATTTTTGCAGCAATAAGGCTATAATTTGTAAGAACAGAAATAAGAAGGTTCTTAAGTTATCTATACAGGCATCTGCCGGGTAAGACGTATTGCTTAAATACATAGAACAAATAGATTAAATAGTCACAGTTCTACGGTTCATCGGTTCTAACAATTAGTTCCGTTCGGTTGCCGGCAGTTGCCAACAAGGTTGCTGACATATGTCAATAACTCTGTTGGCATATGTCAGGAACCTTGTTGCCATATGCCAACAACTCTGCTGGCATATGTCAGGAACCCTACAAATCTAATTCCTCAGACCAACAGATACGGTATCTATAAGCATAAGATATATCTGTTTCAGGCTTATTATCTGCAAAGAATAAATAGAATATCATACTGACTGCAGGGAGCGAAATACTTGACATACCACAAAAAAGAAAACGTTTACGGCACTTTTTAGTTAAAAAATTTGGGTATATTGCACATTTTTCGTAATTTTGCGCACGATTTCAACGACTAGAACAAAACAAAGTGGTTTTACACCTTATTATATATATAGAATGATATATGTAGGGGATTGTCGTTAGTATAAACAAAAGTATTAAGATAACAATGACTCACAATTTGTTAAAAGGCAAGCGTGGCATCATCTTCGGTGCACTCAATGAGGAATCAATCGCTTGGAAAGTAGCTGTAAAGGCTGCTGAAGAGGGTGCTACTATCGCACTTAGTAATACAGCTATGGCTTTGCGTATGGGTACGCTGGATAAGCTCGCTGAACAGATCAACGCTCCTATCATCGCAGCTGATGCGACTAGCGTAGAAGACTTGGAAAAGGTATTCACAGAGGCTCAGGAGAAACTCGGTGGCAAAATCGACTTCGTGCTCCACTCTGTAGCTATGAGCCCTAACGTTCGCAAGCATCGTACATACGATGACCTCGACTACAACTTCCTGAACAAGACACTGGACATCTCTGCTATCTCTTTCCACAAGATGTTGCAGGTAGCCAAGAAGTTGGATGCTATCAACGAGTGGGGTTCTGTAGTAGCTCTCACATACGTAGCTTCTCAGCGTACATTCTTCGGTTACAACGATATGGCTGATGCCAAGAGCATGCTCGAAAGTATCGCCCGCAGCTTCGGTTACATCTATGGTCGTGAGAAGCACGTGCGTATCAACACCATCTCTCAGAGCCCTACAGCTACAACAGCAGGTAAGGGTATCAAGGATATCGAGAACATGATGGACTTCGCCGACAAGATGTCTCCACTCGGAAACGCCGTAGCTGAGGATTGCGCTAACTACTGCGTGATGATGTTCTCTGACTTCACCCGCAAGGTAACCATGCAGAACCTCTTCCACGATGGTGGTTTCTCATCAATGGGTATGAGCCTCCGTGCTATGAACCAGTATGCTAAGGATATGACTCCTTATGAGGATGAGAACGGTAATGTTATCTACGGATAATCAGGCAGAAGAGAAAAAATCTCACTAAATATACAGACAGGTATGTTCAGTAAAAATCTGAGCATACCTGTTTTTTTATTCATATCCACCCTCTATCTTAAACTTGGCAACAAGCGGAAGATGATCGCTGTATCCACCCAAATATCGTGGACCGAGATAGGTGCGGAAAGGTTTCTTTCCGCCATATTTCTCATCATCTTCTAAGAGGAATGGCAAATCTCCTATCTGACAACTCATCTTAAGCTGGGAAAGCGAAGGACTGAAGAGAATCTGGTCAAGACTTCGCCAATCTCCATGCCAGCGATAAGTAGCCTTGGCACCATGAGAGCCTTTGACGCCAACAGATATATTAATAAGGTGATGCTGATAAAGATAACGAAGAGCCGGAGAATCGGAATAATCGTTGAAATCGCCGGCTACGATAATCCTTGCACTATCATTGAGCGCATAGATAGAATCTACAGCAGAAGCCAGCTGGCTGGCTACCTGCAGGCGGTAGGGACGCGAAACCTGTTCGCCGCCACGCCGGCTAGGCGCATGCAATACAAAGACATGGAGCGTATCATCATTCATAATCCGCCCCGAAGCGTAGAGAATATCTCTCGTAGGGCGAGTATCAGGCAGCGGCTTGATGCGGATGGACCGGAACTGTATAAGCGCAAAAGAAGATGGCTGATAAAGCAAAGCCACATCTATGCCTCGTTCATCAGGCGAATCGGTCATCACATAATCATAATTCACACCGCGAAGAGCTGAACGCCGGGTTAAATCAAACAGCACACTATCGTTCTCCACTTCGCAAAGCGCCACAAAATCGGGAACATGCCAGGACTTCTCCGAGGGTCTTGAAGGATTATCTGGGGAGGCGGTACCAACAAGCGACAAATCTTCATAACCCAAAGCCACTATAGTCTTGGAAAGATTTGCCAGCTTGCGCCAATAGCGATAAGGCGTCCACTTGTAACTGCTCTGTGGCAGGAATTCATAGTCATTCTTCAGCGAATCATGCCTCGTATCGAAGAGGTTTTCGCAGTTCAACTCCACAAAAGTGAGGAAACTTGATAAGATGAGAGTGAAAAACATAACATTTTATTTTGTATTGTCAACGATTTGATGTATCTTTGCAGTCAGTTTACAATGGTCCTATAGTTTAACGGATAGAACGGAGGTTTCCTAAACCTTTGATCCGAGTTCGATTCTCGGTGGGACCACGTACTTTCCTTATCATTCCAGAGATGATAAAACAATAAAGGTCGCTCCTGACAATCAGGAAGCGACCTTTATTATTTTTATATTCTTTCCAGTATCTTTCTCTATCCGACATACATCGGACAGAGAAAGAATGAAGAGTTTCTGATTACTTAACTTCTGCAACCTCCTCAGCTGGCTCTTCCTTAATCTTACGACCAAGAACGATGTAAGCCATAGGAGATGCAATGAAGATAGATGACAATGTACCGAATACAACACCCAGGATCATTGCGAATGAGAAGCTGCGGATGCTGTCACCACCGAGGATGCAGATACAGAGCAACACGAGCAATGTAGATGTAGACGTATTGATGGTACGAGCCAATGTCTCATTGATAGATGCATTGAAGAGCTGCTGACGGTCGCCCTTAGGATGCAACTTCAAGTTCTCACGGATACGGTCGAATACAACCACCTTATCGTTGATAGAGTAACCTACCACGGTCAGGATAGCACCGATGAAGGTCTGGTCAATCTCCAATGAGAATGGAACGAGACCCCACAGGAGTGAGTAGAAACCGATTACTGTCAAGGCATCAAATGCCAAAGCTACTGTAGAACCTACAGAGAAGGCCACGTTGCGGAAACGTATCAGGATGTAGAGGAAGATAGCAATCAATGCGAAGATAGCACCCATAGTGATATCCTTAGCCACAGAAGGACCTACCTTTGTACTACTGATAATAGAACCACCCTGACGAACATCTGGGTTCTTGAATGCCTCAACACTCTTCTGAGAAACCAGGTTAGCCTTCTTCAAGGCGTTGTAAAGGATAGTCTCTGCCTCATCGTCAACAGTTGGACTGTTGCTCTCAATCATATAGTTGGTAGATACACGGATGGTCTTGCCATCTGTACCGATAGCGATAGCGCCAGTAGTTGCCTTGGTGCCGTCTGCATTGACGAATGCATCGCCAAGAACAGTACGAATCTGCTCAGGCTCTACAGGATTCTCGAACTGTACCACATAGTTACGACCACCAGTGAAGTCGATACTCTTACTCAAACCACGAACAAAGAAGCTACCGATGAATACCACAGCTGCTACGATGGCAATGGTGAAGGTAGTCTTGTACATAGACATGAACTTATACTTCTTGCCCTGCATCAGGTTGTGAGAAACAGGAGTATCAAACTTGCAGTGCATCCACTTATCGTGGTTCAACTTATAATCGTAAACCAGACGAGTCAGGAACACAGCAGTGAAGAATGAAACTACGATACCGATGATCCATGTAGTAGCGAAACCACGGATAGGACCTGTACCGGTAATCAACAGGATAACACCAGTAATCAAAGATGTCAAGTTAGAGTCGAAGATAGCAGAGAAAGCGTTGCCATAACCAGCAGCTACAGCCTGCTTCATACCCTTGCCAGAGCGGAGCTCCTCCTTGATACGCTCATAGATAAGCACATTGGCATCCACGGCAGTACCCAGAGACAAGACCATACCGGCAAGACCAGGTAACGTCAGAGCCGCCTGGAAGGACGTCAGAATACCCAGCGTGAAGAATACGTTGACGAGCAAAGCCAGGTTAGCCATCATACCAGGAATGACATTGTACATCATCACCATGTAAACCATCAGGAGTACGAAAGCTACAACGAATGATACAATACCCATCTGGATAGACTGTGCACCGAGTGTAGGACCTACAACCTCCTCCTGAACGATACGTGCAGGAGCTGGCATACGACCAGATTTCAATGTGTTAGCCAAGTCCTTGGTATCCTCGATAGTGAAGTTACCGGAAATCTGAGAGCTACCACCATCAATCTCGCCGTTTACACGAGGAGCAGAGTAAACTACGCCATCCAGAACGATAGCAATAGCCTTACCTACGTTAGCCTTGGTCATCTGAGCCCACTTACGTGCGCCCTCAGTATTCATCTTCATGCTAACAACAGGTGAACCCATCTGGTCGAACTCGTCCTTAGCATCGGTAATTACATCACCCTCCAAAGGAGCACGACCTGTAGTGGTAGTAACCTTCAACGCATGAAGCTCATAGATGTTCTTAACCTTCAGATTATCTGCTGGCTTAGCACTCCAAAGCAAGCGCAAGTCAGATGGCAATACACGCTTAGCAACTTCAGAATAGATAATCTTGTTGATAGCAGCAGTATCGCGAACGCTAGCATAACCAACAGTGCTCAAACCACCACCGAGCTGCAAACGAGCCAACAATGGGTGAGCCTTGATAGCAGCAGCATTCTGAGCATCCTCGCCTACCTTGCTTGCAGCATCGTCCTTCTTCTTGATAGAGAACTTAGCCTCAGCCTTCTTAGGCTCAGCCTTAGCAACTTCTTTCTTTGCAACAGTTGTATCAGCAGCAACAGAGTCTTTCTCCTCCTGACCATTATCACCATTTGCGATACGAGTATCAAGCTGCTGGAGATAAGGAGCGATTTCCTCTGAGTTGTATGTCTCCCAGAACTCAAGGTTTGCACTACCCTGGAGCATCTTACGCATACGCTCTGGCTGGCTGATACCTGGCATTTCTACCATGATACGGCCCTGCTGGCCTTCCAACTTCTGGATGTTAGGCTGTACAACACCAAACTTATCTATACGGGTGCGGACAACATTGAAAGAGTTGTCAATAGCATCCTGTACAGAAGCGCGGATAGCCTTCTCTACCTCTGCGTCGCTGCTCTGAGGAGAAACCAAGCCCTGCAACTGCTGGGTAGCGAACACTTCTGCGAGTTTATGACCTGGTGCGCTCTTATGATAAGCGTTAATGAAAAGTGACACGAAGTCACCACCGTTAGCTTCTTCCTGAGCTCTAGCTTCCTTCATGGCATTGGTAAAACCAGCGTCGGTCTTATGATCGGCAAGGTTTTCAAGTACATCAGGTACAGAAATCTCAAGAATTACATTCATACCGCCCTTAAGATCAAGTCCAAGACCAATCTGAGTCTCCAAGCAGTTCTGGTAAGAATAAACCCCTAAGTACTTAACAGAATCCTTATAATCCTGCTGAGCAATAGGATCTTTAATCTTTGCAGCCTCGCTGTCATAGTAACGTGTGGCAAACGAGAATGACAAATAGAAGATACTTGCGAGTGTCAGTAAGACGGCTACACAAATTACAATTCCTTTGTTTTGCATTTCTATTTATTGTTATTAATTATTTATTTCTTTTCAATTGCTTTTAGGGATTCTTTCAAAAACCTCCATAAAGTTGTGCAAAAATAAGCATTTTTTTTCTTATATAAGAATTATTTGCTCTATTTTTGCTTTTTAGGGCGCATTTTTAGCTTACAAATGATTGGATAGTGGTCTGAAACGGCGATTTTATCATCAACTTTACATTCATAAGGCTCCCAATCGTCTGAGCACATGATATTGTCAATGCGAACAAAAAAGCCTCCACGATGATAGCTGATACCCGGTCCGTTACCACTTGCAATGTAGCAATCCGTCAAATCTTTAGCTATCGTACGATGAGCATAAGAGATAGGACCATCATTAAAGTCACCGCACAAAATAATACTCTGTTCTTTATGCTGCTGAATGTATTTTGCCACAGCCTCAGCCTCCGGAGCCCGTTTCTTTGTTGCCTCGGCAAGTTTTACAACGAGCAGTTTGGACGTTTCTTCTGCAGTATCAACCTGCAATTTTCCGATAACCAGATTCTTGAACTGGCGTCTGTCCTCTAAACTTAAGCCGGTAGTTTCCAAATGATTATTGATGAGAAGGACCTCTCTATCTTTCACTTTCAGACGATACGCTACACTCATATTTCCTTTCGATTCATAAGGAATTCGCTCTTTTGAAAGAATAGGGTATTTACTGAGCAACATAAGACAATTTCCGCCATTCACGTGCATCGTTGTATCCTGATAAGCATACATAGGCTTGAGCATGCTATCTATCTGTTCAATATTCCGGGAAGTAGGACATGCTTCCTGCAGACAAACTATGTCAGCATCCTGCTCCTGCAGATAAGCAATACAGATATTAGTTCCTTCGGCATCCTCTGTCTGTGCACCAAAATTCCAGGTATTATATGATAGAACTTTGATACAACCTTTTGGAGTTTCGCCAGAAAAGTTGATTGGCATATACTTGCGGACAGGAACAAAACAGATCAAGAAGCCTAAGAATGGAATAATGGCATACTTAGAC
>ENA-OPFF01000160-OPFF01000160.1-human-gut-metagenome-genome-assembly--contig:-NODE-160-length-17368-cov-2.204297_pt1 | contig 17368 bp, 8 predicted proteins | sample MGYA00241713_ERZ501558 | MGnify/ENA primary metagenome ERZ501558 (study PRJEB25962, sample SAMEA2042429) | human gut metagenome | biome: human gut; feature: human-associated habitat; material: faeces...
GGTAATTCCAGTCCTGATGGTCAGGAGTTACCGTTACCACGATGTTGTTTCCTCTGATTTGTGCGCTGAGGCTTGAAGTCCCCAGCACACTCATCAGAACACCTATAATTATTAACCTAAAAACATTTGCTATACGATGATTCATATTGTCGTTGGTAATCTTGTTAGTTAAACATTCAGTTTTACGGTTGCAAAGTTAGGCATAATTTCCGATATATCCGTGTATTATTTTGCTGAATAAACATACTTTGTTGCAAAGGCAGAAAAATATTCGAAAATATCTGAAAACAGAAATAAGAATTGACACACATCAAGTCAGAAAAAGCAAAGAAAACAACAAAACACACACTCTATTCAACTCAAGAATTGACCGGAAACAACCAAAGACCAATTAACAAAGCACAAAAGGTTATGACAATTCATATAATAAATAATGTACGCGTACCTTATATATAATAGATAAATAATAGAATAATCAATATAAATCAACCATCAAGTAAATAAATTATAACGCTAACACTTAATCTTTAATAAATATGACGAAAATTACATTTTATTTTCACTAAAGCAGAAAAGTATTAGTAATCAGCAAAATATGTACAAGCTATTTTGCAAAAAATAGCTATCTTTGCAGCAGATTTACAAAATAGCCTAAAGGTTTAGAATAAACAATATAAAAACAAATAAATATAATCACAACAATGGAAAAAGTAAATGCAACCTAGAGCTAGCCTCTAGCCTTTTTTTCTCATCAGAAAAAGATGACGAAGGAATAATCAGAGAGCAATAATCCGATTTGGATTCTTTCCCGTATCAATCGGATAAGTGAAAGAGCCAAACTGTTTTAACCAACTAACAAAAATTGTATGAACTTTAAAAGTAGAGAAAAGTTGCTTGCTAGTGTAGCTGCCCTGAGTCTTCTCGGCATCTCCCCTCAGCAAACTTTCGCAGCCCAGATCACAACGAATCAGGCTGTGCAACAGACCAAGAAGATTACTGGTAACGTATCCGATGCAATGGGTCCTATCATCGGTGCAACAGTAAAAGTGAAAGGCACAAAAAATGCCGCAGTGACAGACTTTGATGGTAACTACACACTGAATGTAGGTGCCGGACAGACTGTAGAGGTAACTTATGTAGGATACATCACCAAATCATTTAAGGTGGGCGGTCAGAACAAGTACAACATTACTTTGACCGAAGACAACAACAGTCTTCAAGAAGTAGTAGTTGTAGGTTATGGTACCATGAAGAAGAGCGACCTCGCTGGTGCTTCCGCTTCTATGGACGAAAAGACATTGAAGCAGACTCCTATTACCAACGTTGACCAGGCTTTCCAGGGAAAGATTTCTGGTGTAAACGCTGTCCAGACATCCGGTCAGCCAGGTTCTGCCGTAGCCGTTAGCGTTCGTGGTATCGCTACCATCAATGCCAATTCTGAACCATTGTACGTTGTAGATGGTGTCATATTCAACTCTCAGAGCAACAGCGGTTCATCACTCGGTTTGGGTGATAAGCTCGGTAACGGTTCTCACTCAGCTGTATCTCCTCTCTCTTTGATCAACCCTAGCGATATCGTGAGCATGGAGGTATTGAAGGATGCTTCTGCTACTGCAGTCTATGGTGTGAAGGGAGCCAATGGTGTCATCTTGGTTACCACCAAGCGTGGTCAGGAAGGCAAGGCTAAGATTGACATTGGTTTCAATGCTACGTTGAAAGCTCCTTCTAAGTTGCCTAATAAGTACGACTCTTATGATGCGTTGATGCTTCGCAACCAAGTGGTAGAACGTGAACTGGGCATTTATCCTGAAGGTGTTTCATATCTTCGTCCTCAGTCTTTTATAGACAACTATCGAAACCAGACTACGCAGGAGCAGCGTGAACGTTATGCCAATGTGGATTGGCAGGATGCACTTTTCAAAAAGTCTGCTATGTCCTATAATGCGAACGTGAACGTGAGTGGTGGTACAAAATTCGTTAAGTACTTCGCTTCTGCTGATTTCGTGCATGAGGGTGACCTCTTCCGTGAGTATGACAATGGTCGTAACTACAACTCTGGCTATGGATACAATCGTATCAATGTTCGTAGTAACTTGGACTTTGCCATCACAAGTAGCACTACTTTGAAGGTAAATGTGGCTGGTAGCAATGGCGTAAGAAAAGCTCCTTGGAGTAACATGAGCAATAGTGAGTGGCAGATTGGTCAGCAGTGGGCTGGTGCTTATAACATCGCCCCAGATGTGTTCTTGCCACAATATTCTGACGGCTCATGGGGATTCTATCCATCTGCTTCCAATGTAAGTAACTCTGCACAGAATCTTGCTATCGGTGGTACAGCACAGGCTACAACCACTCGTATCAATACAGACTTTACCCTTGAGCAGAAATTGGATTTCATAACCAAAGGCTTAAATTTCCGTGGTACTATCTCTTGGGATAATGTTTTTGTTGAGACAGGACGAGGTATCAATGACTTGAATAATGAAGCCCAGACTAAGTATATTGATCCTGAAACAGGTCAGGTTACTTATGGTAAAGAATTTGAAGGAAATAATAAGTTTGATTGGCAGCAAGGTGTGAACTGGTCAACGGAAGGTGGTTCTGTAGATAATAACCAGACTGTTCGCAACCTCTACTATCAGTTGCAGCTCAACTGGGCTCGCAAGTTTGGACAGCATGATGTATCAGCCATGGGATTGTTCTCACGTCAGGAGAATGCACGTGGTAGTGTGATGCCAACTTACCGTGAGGACTGGGCGTTCCGTGCTACCTATAGCTATGCAGGTCGTTATAACATCGAGTATAATGGTGCCTATAACGGATCAGAAAAGTTCAGCAAGAACAATCGTTTTGCCTTCTTCAATTCAGGTGCTATCGGATGGACCATCACTGAGGAAAACTTCATGAAGTCTCTGCGTGACAATCACATCATCGATATGTTGAAGTTCCGTGCTTCCTATGGTGAGATTGGTGATGACAACATAGGTGACCCATTTGATTCTACTCGTCGCTGGTTGTATATGAGTCAGTGGGCGTATGGCGGCAAGACTACGATGGATCTCGACCATACAGAGAGCATCTATACATGGTATCGACAGAACACTCTTGGAAATGATAATGTGAAATGGGAAACAGTTAAGAAAACCAACTTCGGTATTGATTATGGTTTCTTGGGAGGCTTGATTACTGGTTCTTTGGATTTCTTCTGTGATCGTCGTAATGACATCTTGATTTTCGGCTCCAACCGTTCTGTTCCTTCTTATTTCGGAACGACAGCACCTACTATTAATAAAGGTAAGGTTCGTACCAGTGGTTACGAGTGGGAATTGAAACTTAATAAGGTGTTTGCTAATGGCTTGCGACTCTGGGGTAATTTCAATATGACCCATGCCAAGAATAAGGTGATTTTGAAGGATGATGCCCTCTTTACTCCAAATTATCAAAAGGAGGCAGGATTTGCCATGAATCAGTATCACTCTTATATAGATAAGGGCTTTATCAATAATATTGATGATTTGATAGGTTCTCCGGCGCACGACTCCAATGACAATCACCGCTTGGTTGGTGACTATTACATTGTTGATTTCAATGGTGATGGTGTTGTTGATAGCAGGGACTCGGCTCCTGTAGGTTATAGCAGTAGTCCGCAGAACACCTATAATGCTACTATTGGTTTCGAATGGAAAGGGTTCTCAGCTTTCGCTCAGTTCTATGGAGTAACTAATGTGACCCGTGACGTATCATTGACAAGCTTTGGTAATATGCTTGATAATGTTTATGATACTGGTACTTGGTGGAATAAGAATCAAAGCAATCCAGAATGTATCCTTCCTCGTTGGGGTGCCACTGCTTCAAGTTACACCTATGGTACACAGTTTATGTATGATGGCTCTTACATTCGTTTGAAGAATGTCGAGATTGCTTATACCTGGACCAAGGGTTGGATTAAGGCATTAGGCGTAAACTACCTCAAGATTTACTTGAATGGTAATAACCTCTGGCTTTGGACTCGTATGCCTGATGACCGTGAGGCAAACCTCGGTGGTGGTGGCTGGTTGGGAGCATACCCTACGGTTCGCCGCTTCAACTTAGGTGTTAAATTCTCATTGTAATTATTAAAAAAAATATTCAGATGAAAAATAAGATAAAGACATTATTGTTGACGGGATACGTCTCGCTGGCTCTCGGTACTTCGCTGAGTTCTTGTCAAGACTACTTGGACAAGGAGCCAGACTCAACAGTTTCTGCAGACGATGCCTTTGCCAATTTCCGTAATTTCCAAGGTTTCGTTGAGGAAATATACAACTGTATCCCTGATAAAGAGAAATGTAACTATTGTCCTTCATGGAACTGGGGTGATGATGAAATCTTCAATCCTGAGGCTGATAATAGAATGACCCATCAGGTTGATTTAGGTAACTTCCGTGCATGGGAATCTACTGGTAACTGGCTAAAGCGTGATGGTTCTTCTACTTCCACAGATAAGTTCGCACACGGTATTTGGAACCATGCGTGGTATTGCATCAGAAAATGTAATCTCGGTTTACAGAATATCGACAAGTTTGTGACTGGAAGTGCTGAAGAGAAAAAACTGATAGAGGGTCAGCTCTATTTCTTCCGTGCATGGTGGCATGAGGAAATGATGGAGTATTTTGGTGGTATGCCTTATGTGGATACTTATCTCGATGCCAATGCCGAGCAGAGATTGCCACGTCTTTCTTATCAGGAATGCGCTGATAGGGCGGCAGCAGATTCCCGCAAGGCTGCCGATTTGTTGCCTATTAATTGGGATAAGACTTCTGCAGGTGCTGCCACACAAGGTAAGAATGATCTTCGCATCAATAAGATCATGGCTCTTGGTTATCTTGGTAAAACCTATCTTTGGGCTGCTAGTCCTTTGATGAAGAATGGTGCGCAGATTGGTGCCAGCAAGAATGGCAAGACTTATGATTATGATCAGGAATATGCTAAGAAGGCAGCTGAGGCTTTTGGTGAACTGCTCTCTCTTGTGGAAGCTGGTCAGACACAATATGCATTGGCAGAGTTTAAGTACTCAGACATCTACAATCATGAGAAATCTGCTGATGCCAATAGCTGTTTTTCTGATATATTCTATACCAAGAAGCAGAACTGGAAAATGCCTGGAACGGTTGAAGCTATCTTCCGTGGTCCATCTCCTGATTTTAATGGCTCTAACTGGAATACCTCTAAGGTCTTTGGCCCTAAGGTACAGAAAGTAGTTGCTCATGATAATGTCATTCACCAACCTACGGCCAACCTTGTAGAGGCTTATGGAATGGCTAACGGAGAACCAATCTATTTGGTTGAGAATGGTAAGTATGTACCCAATCCAAAGTCTGGTTTCGACCCTGAGCATCCTTTCAAAAATCGTGATCCCCGTTTCTACCACGATATCGTCTTCGATGGTTTTAAGTATTTGAACGGAACACCTGGTCAGTATGCAGATTTACAGTATTGCCAATTATATACGGGTGGTAATATGCGCCCAATAGCAAATGCAAGCCGTACGGGTTATTTCATTCAGAAGTTGGTGCCTCATACTTGTAATGAAGTGGATAAAGATTACGATTGGGGTTCAGCTTTACACTGCTATTTGCCATATATGCGTCTTGCAGACATATACTTGATGTATGCAGAGGCTTTTGCTGCATTCGGTGGTGCTTCTGGCAAGTCTTCAAACTTTGGCAAGACCGCAGAAGATGCAATTAATACACTTCGCGACCGTTGTGGTGCAGGTCATGTTGCTCCAGAATTTGTTGCAGACAACCATAAGTTCATGGATGAGGTCCGTCGTGAGCGTGAGGTAGAACTTTCTTTCGAAGGATTCCGTTTTTGTGACTTGCAGCGTTGGTTGCTTCTGACAGAGGCACCATATAATCAAAAATTCTCACAGGAGTTTGACCGTGTGGAAAGTGCAGACTTCTATACGAAGAATGATCCTAAGGACGCTCGGGTTGCCAATTATCGTAGAAAGTTGATATTGACTCGTAATTTTGGTACCAAGCACTATTGGTTCCCATTGCCAATCAAGGAGACTCAGATCAGTTCAGGGTTTAAACAAAATCCAGGCTGGTAAGGTTTAAAATTATAAATTAGTAATACTAAATGAATAATGATAGTATGAATTCAAGATTCAAATCATATAATTATAAGCTTTTTGTAGCAAGTCTCGTGGCTTTGGCTCCTCTTGGTGCCAATGCCAAGACTGCACAGACAAGCGAATCCGATACAGCCAGTGCCGACAAGGAGATGGTTCAGGTGGCTTACCGAAAGGTAGCCAAGGATGACATCTTGGGCGGTGTGTCTGTAGTCGATGTAGAGAACTTGATGAAGAAGAATTACCATACTTATAGCCTCGACAATATGCAAGGTTATGTAGGTGGTTGGAATGGCAATTCTCTCTGGGGTATGGATGCCGACAACGCTGGTTATCTCGTCTTGGTAGATGGTGTGCCTCGTGAAGCTAATAACGTTCAACCAAGTGAGATTGCACAGATTTCTTTCCTCAAGGGTGCGCAGGCTGTGGTGCTCTATGGTAGCAAGGCTGCCAAGGGTGCTGTAGTCATAACCACCAAGCGTGGTCATAATGACGGCTTGAAGGTCGAGGTGCAGGCTAATGCAGGTTTGAATGTAGCAAAGTCTTATCCTGAGTATCTTAGCAGTGCAGAGTATATGACTCTCTATAACGAGGCTCGTCGTAATGATGGTCTGTCTGAGCTTTATTCTGCTGAGGACATCTATAATCATGGAGCAGGTTTGAACCCTTATCGTTATCCTAATCTCGATTTCTATTCTTCTGATTATCTCAGAAAGATGAACAGCCGTTATGAGGCTACTGCAGAAATCAGCGGTGGTGGTAAGCGAGCTCATTTCTATAGCAATATCAACTATTATCGCCAGGGCGATTATTTCAAGTTTGGTGAGGCTAAGAATAATAATACCCAGCGCTTCAGCGTTCGTGGTAATGTGGATATAGATATTACTGATGATATTAAGGCTTGGGTCAACTCCAGTGCAACCTTCTATGATTCTCATTCTGCAAAGGGTAATTACTGGGAAGCTGCTTCTACTTGGCGTCCTAATTTTCCACAGAATGCAGCTCCTCTTATCTCCACAGATATGATAGCCCCTAATGCTAAGGCTGCTTGGGACTTGATGAGCGTTGCGAAGTTGGTTGATGGCAAATACTTCCTTGCTGGTACTCAGGCAAACTCCTCCAATGTTTTTGCTGATATCTATTCTGCAGGAAGTAGTAAATTTACTAGTCGTCAATTCCAGTTTGATACGGGTGTCAATATCAACTTGCACAAGGTGTTGAAGGGCTTGTCTTTCGAGACTCATTTCGCAGTTGACTATGCCACCTCTTATAATACTTCTTTCGATAATAGCTATGCTGTTTATATCCCAACATGGGCTAACATTGATGGCAAGGATATGATTGTCGCATTGAAGAAGGAAGGTGAGGATAAAAAGTCTGGCAACCAGAACATCAGCGGAAGTACAGATAACCAGACCATGTTTTTCTCTGGTCAGTTCAACTACAACAATACTTTCAACAAGGTTCACAATCTGTCGGCAATGTTGATAGCTTCTGGCTTCCAGCAGTCGAAGTCTGGACAGTATCATAAGAACTCTAGTGCCAATCTTGCATTCGATGCTTCTTACAATTATGCCCAGAAGTATTACGCAGATTTTGGATTAGCTGCCATTCACTCTGCCCAGTTGGCTCCAGGTCATCGTGAGGCTCTCTCACCATCACTTTCTTTGGGTTGGAGACTCAAGAATGAGTCTTTCTTGAAGAATTCCAAGGTGGTAGATGACATGATGATTAGTGTATCAGGTAGTATTATCAATGAGGATATTGATATAGCAAATGGTGACAATCGCTACTATCTCTATCAGAGTATTTGGACTTCTGATTACGGCTATGGATGGTATGATGGATCTAGCGATAAATACACCTATTCAAAAAGAGGTGAGAACAAAGACCTTGATTTTATCAAGCGCAAAGAGTTGTCTCTGAATTTCAAGACATCCCTGTGGCAGAAATTGGTGACATTGGATGCAAGTTTCTTCATCAATTCGATGGAGGGTTATCTCATCTCTTCGCCAACATTCTATCCATCTCATTTGAATACTGGTTATCCAGCGGCTTCGTTTATGCCTGCACTGAATTACAACAATAATCGTAGAGTAGGATTTGATTTCGCAGCCAACTTCAATAAGAAGGTAGGTGATGTGGATCTCTCACTTGGTGTGACAGGTACTTACTATACAACCAAGGCTACCAAACGAGATGAGAACAACGTAGAGCAGTATCAGAACAGACAAGGAAAGGCAGTTGATGGCATTTGGGGTTACAAGAGCGCAGGTCTCTTCCAAAGCGAGGAGGAAATCAAAACTTCTCCAGACCAAAGCTATTTTGGTGGAACAGTTAAACCTGGTGACATCAAGTATGTGGATGTAAATGGTGATAATAAAATTGACCAATACGACCAAGTCTTCTTGGGTAAGGGTGGTTGGTATGGAGCACCATTCACGCTTGGTGTCAATCTTACAGCTAAGTGGAAGAACTTTACCTTCTTCGCTCTTGGTACCGGTAACTTCGGTGCTTGGGGAGTCAAGAATAATTCTTATTGGTGGGTAAAGGGCGATAGCAAATATTCTGCTGTAGTTCGTAACCGATGGACAGAGGAAACCAAAGAGACTGCAACCTATCCTCGTTTGACATCTCTTGATGGTAACAACAACTTCCAGACATCAGACTTCTGGATGTACAAGACGGATGCTTTCCGCTTGGCTAAGGTCCAGATAACTTACGACTTGCCTAGTACTTTGTTCCAAAAGACATGGCTTAAGGCGTTGTCGGCATACGTAAGCGGAGCTAACTTGCTTACCATTTCAGGAGAGCGCGAAGTCTTAGAGATGAACGTTGGGTCTGCGCCTCAGACACGCTATTATAATATAGGTGTGAAGGCAACATTCTAATCATTTTAAAATGTAGAAAGAAATGAAAGTAAAAAATATATTTATATTAGCAGCAATGTCGCTTACTTTGGCTTCTTGCTCAGATCTCTTCGAGCCTGCAGATGAAAACAACCGTGGCTTGGATGAGATTTACAATGAGCCAACATACGCTCAGGGACTATTGGGATATGGTTATGCGATGCTTCCTTACAATACCAAGAGTGTTACTGATATTGCTACAGATGACGCTGTAAGCAATGACTTGACAAATAGCTTTCTCAAGATGGCTACAGGTTCTTGGACTGCTAATAGCGATCCTATGTCTAGATGGGCAAATGGTCGTGCTTGTATCCAATATCTCAATATCTTCCTTCAGGAGGTAGATAAGGTAAACTGGGCAAAGGACGAGAATGCCCGTAAGATGTATTGTGATAGCCGTAAAGGTGAAGCTTATGCTTTGAGAGCTCTCAACTTGTATTATCTTTTGATGAATCATGGTGGATGGACAGCCGATGGCAAATTGCTTGGCGTTCCTAATTTGACAGAACCAGAGACTTCTACTGATGATTTCAACAAGCCACGTAATACATTCCAAGAGTGCTTGGATCAAATCTATAGCGATTTGGACGAGGCTGCCAAGCTTCTCCCTCTTGATTACAATGATTTGACTGATGATAACGATGTTCCTGCCAAGTATAAGGAAATCGGAGTAAAGACCGCAGGAGACTACAACCGTGTGTTTGGTTCCATTATGCGTGGTCGTATCAGCGGTCGTATCGCTGAGGCTATTCGCTCACAGGTATCTTTGCTTGCAGCTAGTCCTGCTTTCTCTGAAGGTACAAACGTGGATTATGCTAAGGCTGCTGACGATGCAGCTACCGTTCTTGACCGTATCAATGGTGTGAATGGATTGTCTGCTACAGGTAATAATTGGTTTATGCAAACCAGGGAAATCGATGCGCTTGGCTCAGGTGCTTGTCCTGCTGAAATTCTTTGGCGTGGCAGTCGTACCAATGGTGCTGATGACTGGGATCTTGGTCTGAACCAAGAGTCTGATAATTTCCCTCCGTCTCTTTATGGTAAGGGTAGAATCAACCCAACTCAGAATCTGGTCGATGCATTCCCTGCTGTAAATGGTTATCCTATCACCGATGATCGTTCTGAGTATGATAAGTTGAATCCTTACAGCAATCGAGATCCTCGTCTTGACCTTTATATCATTCATGATGGTAGTACTTATAAGGGAAAGACCATTCATACAGACATTACGACGGCTAATAACAATGATGGTTTGAATAAGATTTCCAATTCTACTCGTACAGGCTATTACATGAAAAAGCTGTTGCGTGAGGATTGTAATCCTGACCCTAATTCAAAGAATCCTCAGTATCATTATCCTGTGTATATTCGCTATACTGAGATATTCCTCGATTACGCTGAGGCTGCCAACGAGGCTTGGGGACCAAAGGGTAAGGGAACTCACAACTACTCAGCTTACGATGTAATCAAGGCAATCCGTGAGCGTGCCGGAATTGGCGAGTTTGGCGAGGATCCATACTTGGATGAGTGCGCTGGTAGCAAAGAGAAAATGCGTGAGTTGATTCGAAACGAGCGTCGTTTGGAACTTTGTTTTGAAAATAAGCGCTTTAGTGACCTTCGCCGTTGGAAAGCTCCTCTAAATGAGGCTGTGCGTGGTATAGAAATCACTTTAGAGGCTGGTGCCCCATTATACAAAGTCATGAAGGTTGAGGATCGCAACTATAAAGATTACATGTATTACGGTCCTATACCACAGAGCGAAATGTTGAAGTGGAGCAACTTGCAGCAGAATAAGGGCTGGGAAGTAAAAAATAACGACTAATATTTAAAATGATGAAAACAATGAAGATAAGCAAATATTTGTCCATGGCTGCATTGGGAATCTTGGCTTTAGGCTTTAACTCTTGTGAGAATGGCAACCAAGAATTTCCTGATTATGAGGGCGGTACTACTGTATATTATCCTTATCAGTATATCGAACGTTCTGTAGTTTTAGGCAATGATGAGAATCGCGATAATACGGATGATAACAATCATGTATTGTATATCGTATCTACAATGGGTGGAGCATATAATGGAAAAAACATCACATTGAATGTAGATGTTGATAATTCATTGTGTGACAATCTGTATTTTGAGGATGGAGTCACTCCTGTAAAGCCAATGCCTAGCAATTATTATACAATTCCTACCAAGACGGTTGCGTATAATGGGAAAATGCAGGGACGTCTTCAGGTTAAGTTGGAGGATGCTTTTTTTGCTGACCCTGATTGTGCAAAGAATACATATGTAATCCCAGTTCGCATCAAGGAAATGGTGGGAGCCGATTCTATTCTTTCGGGTTCTCCTGCCGTTGCAGGTACAACTCCTGTTCGTACTGATGCTTCAGCTTGGTTAATTGCTCCTAAGGATTATATCCTTTATTGCGTTAAGTTTATGAATCCATGGGATGGCTTTTATTTCCGTAGAGGAACTGACAAGATTACAGAGAATGGACAAACTCATGAGGTAAAGCGTGAAGGTGCAACTATTGAAAAGGATGAAGTGAGTCACATTACAACCAAGAGTTTGAAGGAATGTAATTTCGAAGTCTCTGTAAATAAAGCTGACGGCTCTAAGGTCACTTGCAACTTGAAACTTACGTTCGATGATAAGGGTAATTGTACCGTTACTTCTGATACAGAGGGCAGGACTGCTTCCGGTTCAGGTAAGTTTGTAGAAAAGGGAGCTAAGTTGGCTTGGGGTAACAAGGATCGTGACATCCTGACTCTCAATTACAAGGTTGATTTCGGTTCTGGCATTGTTTTGGAAACATCCGATCAGTTTGTTGCCCAGACTCGTGGTAACACCAATGGAGTTGTTCAATTCAGTCCTCAGTATATCAGGAAGTAATATTCTTGATAGATAAGTGTCATTCTAATAATTTGATTATTATGAAATTGAAAAATATTAATTTAGGTTTAGGCTTGATGGCTCTCTTGGCTTTGTCTTCTTGTGCTGATGACAAGTTCTCGGAGTACAGAACTGATATGACCAAGAATTTGAAGGAATATCAGTATCTGAATAACTACGAGCCTTTGAAGAAATACGTGGAAGATATGAAAGCTGCCGGCAAGTGCAATCCCAACTTTAAGTTGGGCATTGCGCTCGAAGCAGCCGAATTCAACAAGCAGGGACTTGTATATTGTCTTGCTGGTAGCAATTTCAATGAGACTGTAGCCGGCAACGCCATGAAGATGGCTTCTTGTGTTGCTGATGATGGTCGCATGAATTTTGATAATGTAAGTGAATATGTTAAGAATGCCACAGATGCAGGTCTTTCGGTTTATGGTCATACCTTGGCTTGGCATGAACAGCAGCCTAACAAGTATCTGAATGGGCTGATTGCAGATAAAGTAAATCCTGGTGCTGAAGTTGAGAAGACTGATTATGAACTTGACTGTTCTACTCTTTCATCTTACGATTGGCATGAGTTTCCTTCTTCTTCTATAACTACAGAGTGGAACAAAGATGGTGCAGTGGTCATAACCAATAAGAAGGCGATCGAGAATTATAAGCTTCAGTACTGGCTGGTAAATGGCATTCAGCTTAAAACGGGTACAAAATATAAGATTACCTTCCTTTGCAAGGCAGAAGGTGAATCGCCTGCTAAAATCCACTTTAAGTTGGGTAACTGGGGCGGTGGCGACGTAAAGGATTTCACTATTCCTGTAGGTGGTGATTATAAAGAAGTTCCGTTCGAGGTAACTCCTACCATGGATAGTAATGGTCTCTTCTTCCAGCACGGACAATTTGTAGGTAAGATTTATTGGAAGTCTATTAAAATCACTCATTCCGAGGCTCCTTCTACTGAAATCCCTGTAAGTGTTGGGCATCTTACCTTTGATGATGGTCAGAACCTTGGTGGATGGGGTATGGATAATGCGCCAAAGATTGTAAATGGTGTTTGTGAGGTTGGTAACAACGCAGCCAAGAAAAACCCTTGGGATGCACAGGTTAACTATGAACCAGGTTTCGCTTTCGAGAATGGTAAAACCTATCACTTGAAGATGAAAATCAAGGGTTCTGTAGCTGGTGAATTTGGTGCTGGATTCCAGAATCCTGAAGGATACATAGGCTGTGGTGACTTCCCTACCATCAAGGTTACAACTGATTGGAAGGAAGTTGATGTGGCTACCACATGTAATGGTGACAATGCCTTGCGCCTGCTGCTGAATATCGGCAAATATGCGGGTACCCTCTATATTGATGATTTTGAAGTTTACTACACGAAGCCTTCAAATACTATTCCTCTTACAGATGAGGAAAAGAAGAAAGTACTTACTCCTGTTTTGCAGAATTGGATTTACGGCATGATGGCAGCTACCGAGGGTAAGGTGAAGGCTTGGGATGTTGTAAACGAGTCTATCTCTGGTAAAGATATTGATGGCGATGGTTACTACGATCTCCAGTCTGCCACACGTGGTACAGTTTCTCCAGATGATGCCAAGAACAAATTCTACTGGCAGGATTACCTGGGTGGCCTTGATTATGTTCGCACTGCTGTAGCTGCAGCTCGCAAGGGCTTTGCTGATGCTGGTGGAAAACCTGAGGAGTTGAAGCTCTTCATCAATGATTATAACCTCGAAACTGCTTACGACGATAACAAGAAGCTCAAGAGCTTGATTCACTGGATTGAGGAGTGGGAGAAGGACGGCGTTACCAAGATTGATGGTATTGGCAGTCAGATGCACGTTACTTGCAGCATGGATTCTGCTAAGCAGAAGGAAAATGAGGAAGCTTACGTGAACATGCTCAAACTGATGGTTGCTTCAGGTAAAGGTAAGTTGGTTCGTATCTCTGAGTTGGATATGGGCTTGGAGGATATGAACGGCAACCTTGTAAAAACTACTGATATGACCGAGGAACAGCACAAGGTAATGCGTGCTTACTACGAGTTTATCGTCAAGAAATATCTTGAGATTGTTCCTAAGGAGCTGCAGTGGGGTATCTGCCAGTGGTGTGCTACTGACAGCCCAGCCAATAGTGGTTGGCGTCCTGGTTTGCCAGTAGGCCTCTGGGATTTGGATTATTATCGCAAGCATACCTATGCAGGTTTTGCTGCAGGCCTTGGTGCTCCAGAATATTGGAAGGAAGCCAAGTAATTACTCTAAAAGACATTAGTTTTAGGTTTTATCATACAAAGATTAACCGAAAAAAGATGTTAGTCGTTAAGGTTGGCTGTGTTGTGATGACACGGTCAACCTTTTTGCATTTTTTTAATGATGAAAATATTCTCTTTCTCCTATGTGTCATTCTTGAAAGAGATTGTCTAGTGTGACTTCGCTGTTTACTATACTTGAATGGATGCCATTGGCAACACCAAATGTAAGCCTCGCTAGCCACGCCACCAATATTCAATGCCTTGCGTTTTCGTGCCAAAATCTTTAATTTGGCTTCCCAGAGAAGGACGTGATGTATTAGGCTCATCTGTATATTTTTCCTCTGTTTTGACTAAACATTTGGGGAATCTGGAATATTTTGGGTAAAAACATTTGGGGAATCTGGAACATTTTGGGCAAAAACATTTGGGGAATCTGGAATATTTTGTATCTTTGCACTCAAAATCAAAATGTTATGGCAAATATTGTGTTTGAAAGAAAAATATATGATAAGATGCTTGCTTGGAAGCAAGAGCGTCAGGGGAAGACTGCGCTTCTTATCAAGGGAGCAAGACGCATAGGAAAATCTACTATAGTGCGTACTTTTGCTGGGCGAGAGTACAAAAGCTATATATTGATAGATTTCTCTATGGCTTCAAAGGCTGTTACAGATCTTTTTGAAGATTTAATGAATTTAGATTTTATCTTTCTTCGCCTTCAGTCTATTTATCAGGTGGTCTTGGAGAAGCGAAAGTCTGTGATTATTTTTGATGAAGTGCAACTTTGTCCTAAGGCTCGCCAAGCTATTAAACATCTAGTGGCTGATGGTAGATACGATTATATAGAGACGGGTTCTCTAATTAGTATAAAAAAGAATGTAGCTAATATTATCATCCCAAGTGAAGAGACGCGTTTGGAAATGTATCCAATGGACTTTGAGGAATTTTGCTGGGCTTTAGGGGATAAAGTTACGATGCCCTTGCTCAAACAATTTTTTGATTCACGGATCCCTTTGGAAGCTGCTCATCGAGAAACTATGCGTCGGCTTCGCCTTTATATGCTTGTTGGTGGAATGCCACAAGCTGTAAAAGAATATCTTGAGACGAATAATCTTAGTAAGACGGATGCTGTGAAAAGGGAAATTTTGGAACTCTATTTGGATGATTTTAGAAAGATCGACAATAGTGGACGAGCAGCTAAACTTTTTGCTAATATACCTGCTCAGCTGAATAATAATGCATCTAGATACCAAGTAGCTAGTGTGTTGGATGATTCTGAACGTAAGAACATAATGGGTATATTGGAGGAAATGAAGGATAGTATGGTTGTAAATTTTGCCTATCATGCCAATGATCCGAATGTAGGTCTGGCTCTTCATAGTGATGGTAATTTCTATAAAATGTTTACGGCAGATACGGGGCTTTTTGTGACTCTCGCCTTTTGGGACAAAGATCATACTGAAAATATTATTTATGAAAAGCTTTTGAGTGATAAGCTGAGTAGTGATATGGGATATGTATATGAGAATCTTGTAGCGCAGATGTTAGTAGCTTCTGGCAATAAACTTTATTATTATACTTTCCCTCATGCCACTAGCCATAAAAGTTATGAAGTGGATTTCCTTCTTTCAAGAGGAAAGAAAATTTATCCGATAGAGGTGAAATCCTCAGGATATAATACTCATAAGTCACTAGACGAGTTTTGTGCTAAATATTCTGATCGAATAGATAAGAGATATCTCTTGTATACAAAGGATTTGAAGAAAGATGGCCAAACGCTCCTCTTACCGATTTATATGACTCCTTTGTTGTGATTTCCTCTTCAAATAGGTTTGATGGTGTATCATTTTCGTTATAATGTTGGCTATCAAACCTATTTGGTACTTCTCACAAAGTATTTGTTATACCACGCAAAGTCTTTTTCTGCCTTTTCTGTTACTTTTGCAAGCGGAAATGAGAAACATTTCTCGTTCCACGAATGAACAATTATTATCAATAAACTTAAAATTAAAAGCTTATGAAAAAAATTTTTACTTTGATTGCTGCTGCCTTGATGGCAGTTAACGTGAGTGCAGCTAACAAGGTGCTGAAGATTACTGGCACCGCTGACAAGGTTAATCCTTGGGACAGCCAGTGTTATATCAACCTTAAGAATCTAGAGAAGGGCAAGGCTTATGTCGTGAAGTTTGATGTGTACACTACAGCTGGTACCGAATTCAAAATCGGAACAGAGGCTATTGACGAGACTCAGACAGAGCATATGACGGAGTGGAATGCTTCTGCAGTGTTCAATTATACTGAGGAACTTACCTTGACTAATCAAAAGTCAGAGGCAGTAATAAACTTCCCTGGTAAGACCACGGTTACTTGTCACTCCCACTGTACTGCAAAGCCAGGAATGGAGATAGATCATACAAATGGTAATACCAAAAATTGTAATCCGGAAATTTTGAAGGATTATGAGTATGCAGCTACTGCACTCTTGCTGAATGTAGGAAAGATGCCTAAGGATGCAGTCATCTATATTGGTAGCATTAAGGTGTATGATGCAGATGGCAACCTCCTTTCAACAGAGGATTTTGATAATGCAACAGTTGGTGAGTATGATGCTACTAAGACTATTCACTATCCAGCTTGGCAGAATGCTGCTACATTTGAAATTGTAGAAGAGCCTACTACAGGCATTTCTAATATTGAGAGTGCAAATGTAGCTAAGGATGGCACGTGCTTCAACCTCGCTGGTCAGCAGGTAGGTAAGAACTATAAGGGCGTTGTCATCAAGAATGGTAAAAAGATGGTTATCAAGTAATAGATGAGACGTTTTACAATGCTCGCATCGTACTATATATAATAATGTGTACGATGATGTAGAATCTATATAATATAAATATTAAACAAATGGTATAAAAAATCCCAGAATCGCTCTTCCAAGCAGTTCTGGGATTTATTATGGTGATATTTGTCATCAATATCTCCGCTATTATATTTTTTATGTATTGCTCAGATTCTTAATGATTTCCAAAGGTAGCTGGGTAGCTTTGGAAACCTGTTCGGCAGAAAGTCCCATTGCCAGCAATCGTTGTGCTGTTTCTGTGTTGGCCTCATGTTTGCCTTCTGCTCTACCTTTTTCCATACCTTCCTTCATGCCCTTTTCCATACCTTCAGCTATACCTTCACGCTTAGCAGTGTCTACGGAATTCT
>ENA-OPFF01000192-OPFF01000192.1-human-gut-metagenome-genome-assembly--contig:-NODE-192-length-15606-cov-1.556106_pt1 | contig 15606 bp, 7 predicted proteins | sample MGYA00241713_ERZ501558 | MGnify/ENA primary metagenome ERZ501558 (study PRJEB25962, sample SAMEA2042429) | human gut metagenome | biome: human gut; feature: human-associated habitat; material: faeces...
GCTCACATTCATCGCAGGGATGAAGAAGCAGAAACACAGCAATAGGCTCAGTACCCGGAATGTACTGGTTTCTGTCAGAGTTTTCATGTTCATAATACTTTTTTTAAAGGTCTAACAAATAAAGATAATTCGTTTTATTTGCCAGCAAAAGTAAGAGGAACAGAAAAGAAACAGGGAGAATTATTACCGGAAAAAGGCTGTTTATTCCCTATAGAGCCTATTTCCGGTAATAATCAGCCATCATACTTCATCATATACTCTGTAGGAGAAAGTCCGAATTTCTTCTTAAAGCAGGAACTGAAATATTTAGGGTCGTTGAAACCTACAGCATACGCCAAATCGGCTATACGGATTTTCTTTTTCTCGTCTATCAGCCGACAAGCCGCTTGCAAACGGACATTGCTGATAAATGCAGAGGGAGTAAGTCCGGTCAACAGTTTCAATTTATCTGCTAGTGTAGTCCGGGCCATACCCATCTCCGCCATAAACTGTGCATGTTCAAAATCACAATCACTCAAATGGGCATTCACACAATCCACCGCTTTCCGAATGAAAGCTTCGTCCATCGAGGTGTAATTTAATTCTTTGGCTTCAAAAACCAACTGCTTACGGAAATCCACCCCCATACGTTTGCGCCGTTTCAACAAGTTATCTATCTTGGCAAACAAGACAGAGAGGCGGAGCGGTTTACAGATATAACCATCGGCCCCAGACTCATACCCTTCCACACGGTCTTCATCACTAGTCTTGGCCGTTAACAAAATCAATGGAATATGGCAGGTCTCAAATTGAGTCTTCACCCGGCGGCACAATTCCATACCGTCCATTTCGGGCATCATAACATCAGAAACAATTAAATCCACTTCCTGTTTGGCAAGTATCTCCAAAGCTTCCGTTCCATTGGCGGCCTTCAGAATATGGTATTTGCCATGCAACAGACGAACCATCAAAGCCAATAATTCCTCATTATCCTCCACCAACAAAATAGTCGATGCTGCCGGTTTCTCTTCCAACATATCAATCTCCGAGACATTCTCCATTTCATCTGCCGATAAAATAGCATAGTCCACATTTTCGGTATTCTCGTCTACCTCATCCTCATCAAAAGCCTCACGTCTTATAGGAATTTCAACCACAAAAGTATTCCCTTCCTCCTTATCGCTAAATACTTGTATCGTTCCATGATGCAACAATACCAAGTCTTTAGTCAGTGACAAACCGATACCCGTCCCTATGGTATGGAATTTGCGATACTCCCCTTCATAAAATCTCTCGAACATATGATCCAACTTCTCTTTTGGAATCAACTCGCCGGGATTGTTCACACTCAATTTAAAAGTTCCCCTTTCCTCATCATGAGCCTGTGACACCACAATAGTTCCTCCTTCAGGAGTATATTTAGCGGCATTGGAAAGCAGATTGTACACCACTTTATCCAATTTATCCACATCAAAATATCCCGAATATTCTTCAGACAAATCAAATTGTATGGACAATTTCTGCTTTTTAACCAAAGGTGCGAAAGCCGACACTGATTTTTTCAAGAACATACTGACATTTCCATGCGAGACTTTCAGCCGCAACTTGCCATTCTCCACTTTTCTGAACTCTAAGATCTGCTGAATCAACCGGATTAACCGCACAGTATTATCAGCTATCACAGGACAAACCGACGAACTTGCCGGTACTTCTTGTTTCAGTTCATCCACCGAAGCCGATATAATAGAAAGCGGAGTCAGCAACTCATGAGTGATATTGGTAAAGAACTGTAATTTAGCATGATTGATTTCCTCCATTTTCTGCCGTTCTATCTTCCCCATCTCTATGGCCTGTTTCATCCGGATACGGTTTCTGACAATCCGATAAGTATACCATGCCAATGAAACGAACAACAAGACATAAAGGCAATAAGCCCACCACGATAACCAAGGCGGCGGAAGAATAGTTATACGCAGACATTTCATATCCGGAGACCAGATTCCATTCTGATTGGCTCCCTTTACACAAAAAGTATAAGTACCTGCCGGAAGATTGTTATAATAGGCAAACCGACGTCCAGCCTCAACGGACAACCATTCCTTGTCATATCCCTCCAACCGATATAAATAACGGTTCAACTCAGGATTGATATAGTTCAATATTGAAAAATCAAGACTGAAATTATTCTCCCGGTATCCTAATACAATTTTATCAATAAAATCAATAGCCCTGTTTGCAACAATCCCCTTTCTGATGGAAAGAGGGTAGGTACGTACCGATACATTATGTACCTTTATATCTGTAATCACTACCGGAGAATAAGCAGTATCCTGAACAATTTTATCAGGATAAAAGCTGTTCAATCCACGGAATCCTCCGAAGATAAGTTTCCCATCCGCCCCCTTGAAGCAAGAATTCCGGTTAAACATGTGGTCTTGCAAACCATCATCTACCGTGTAAGTATGTATTTTCGGTGCAGCACCATCCAAAGGGATATCAATGTGATACATTTCCGCATTGGTAGTAAGCCATAAAGTATGCTCATCATCCTCCAGCATGCTGAAAACAACATCTCCATTCCGGAAATAATCATTCAAGACTGAAACAAAACGATCATTCTTCCGGTCATACAAATCGAGTCCATTACCATTCGACCCCACCCATACTCTATTGTATCCATCCACACAAACACTCATCGCCCCGATAGTGGATAATGTACCATCCGAAGGCGTATAAAACTTAACCTTATATGTTTCTCCGGATGTATCTATCCGCCATACCCCTTCATTGCTAGTCGCTATCCAGATAAAACCATCTTGATCTTCCGCCATTTTGAAAATAGAAATTTGGGGCAATGCCTGATTTGTCAAAGTCACCAGTTCATTCAAAGAATGAAGCCTTTGTTCCGTATCCAAAATAAACACTCCCGAACGTGTCCCCAACCACAGATTCCCTTTCGAATCCTCCAACAAAGAATAAATACAAATATCACTCAGTTCCGGGTTGGTTACGGTATTTACCACGTGTGCTTTCCCGGCTTTGACGTTATAGAACCACACACCGTCATCCCAAGTGGCAAAACACAATTCATTTGTCCTTTTACGATAAATAATATCATTGACCGTCGATGTATATCCCATATTCTTCAATACAGGATGAGAGCGGTAAGGAACAATGGTATGCTGTTCCATATCATAAAAAACCAGACCGAATCCCATGATTCCCATCCACAGATTCCCATTATCCTCCTGATAGACACTGCGGACAGAGCTGGTAGGGCAATGCTCACGCAAAGCCTCCAAAGAATCATAATAAAACGGGAACTTATTTGTATTTCCAGTAAAACCCCCTCCCCCCAACATCCCCAGCCACATCAGCCCGTCTTTACTGCACAACAGAGAATTCACTTCATTAAAAGGTAAATCTCCTTGAAGGTTACCCGGAACAATATTGGTAAAATTCCCGTCCCCCGATTCATCTTCCAAAATACTGACTCCACTGCGTGAACCGATCCAGAGCTTTCCGGAATTTTTATCCTGAGCAATGGCGTAGATAATATTATCCAACAGAGAATGAGAATTTCCCTTGATGTTCCGGAATGTTTTAAATGAGAAATGTTCCGGATCATACGGATTAATGAGTTTCACCAATCCATACCGCCAGGTACCGATCCAAATATTCCCGGCTTCATCCTGAAATATGACATGCGCCGAATTACCAGGGTTAATCCCCTCGTAAGTATAATACAATTCCTCTTGAGGATTATAACGCAGCAACCCCTGTTCCCAAGTACCAATCCATATTTGTCCTTCCCTGTCTTCGATAACGGACTTTATGTCCATGTTCTTTTCACAATCGAAAGTACGTCCTCCGGCTTTCCTGCGAAACAACCCTTTGTTGCTTCCCACCCATAAGTCCCCGTTGCTTGCATAAAGAATACTCTCCACATTGCTTACCTGTAACAAAGGACTGATTATTTTTTCTATCTCATCCGTTTCCTTATGCAATACATATAATCCATTGTGCGTACCTATCCACAAATTATTCTCCTTGTCTTCGGCCACCATATTCACAAAACTATCAATGGAACGTCCATGATTCACTCCATCGGGTTTATACACCACAATAGAATACCCATCATAGCGCAAAAGGCCATTGTAAGTCGATATCCATATATACCCCTGGCTATCCTGAAATAATTTCCGGACTTCATTAGTCGGAAAATTCACCGAAGTGGAAATAGATTTAAAATGATAGGTATTGACCTTGTTATCAGCCCAAAGCCAAACGGGAAAACACAAAAGATATATTACTCCAAGAATATATTCACAGTTACGGTGTGCAAAGTGCATAGATTCAACTTTAAGATTTGATGCAATATTCGCAAAAAAAAGCATTTTAAGCAAATATTCCATAAGATTTGTTCTAAATTTCCCTCATCCGCATACATAAGAAACTAAAATTATACCTCCAGAAACACTTAGGACAAAAAGGTTGGAGGCAGTTAAAATAAAAATTGTATATTTGCCGATAAGTGTGACCTAATTTTAAAACAGAGAAACATGCATTACAACGACCAAGGCGCTGATTTTAAATACCTAATTGTCAATGAACGTGACAAGCGTTTCGGCTTGTCGGTGACTACCGTCGGATTCCAGGCTATCAGGGCCGGAAGCGTTTATCCACCACGCAACCACCCGGACGCCTATTATTTCACAGCCCAGAAAGGACGTGTGCTGCATGAATATCAGTTGGTATACATTACTAAAGGACGGGGAACTTTCGCCAGCGATACTACTCCGTCTGTCGACATATCTAAAGGACAGATACTTTTCCTGTTTCCCGGACAGTGGCATACCTATGCGCCGCTGCAAAAGACAGGATGGAACGAATATTACATCGGTTTTGAAGGCCCGATTATAGACAATCTGGTAAAAAACAGCTTTATTTCAAAAGAAAACCAGATTTTGGATATCGGTATCAATGAAGAACTGGCCAGTCTTTTTGCCCGTGCACTGGAAGTAGCGGAAGCAGACAAGACCGCAGCGCAACAATATTTGTCCGGCATTGTTTTACACATTATGGGAGCCGTACTTGCTATCTCGCAGAACAAACGCTATGAGGTGGACAATGCGGCACAAAAAATAGAAAGTGCCAAAATCATCATGCACGAAAATGTGTACAAGGATATAGATCCGGAAGAACTGGCACTGAAATTAGGTATCAGTTATTCCTGGTTCCGCAAAGTATTCAAAGAATACACCGGCTATGCGCCCGCCAAGTATTTCCAAGAGCTGAAACTGCGCAAAGCGAAGCAGCTGTTGATTGAAAGTTCCATGTCAGTGAAAGAGATATGCTATGAATTGAATTATACCTCTACTGAACACTTTTTCTCGGTATTTAAAAAACGTACCAACTTCACCCCTACCGAATATCGTAACTTCGGACGGGGAGGAAAAGAAAAAGAGAATGAAAACGAATAAAGAAAAAATGAGAAAAATAACCATCAATCTGGCTGCTGTGGCAGCCTTTTGCATTGTAGTTGCATCACCGGCCTTAGTAAGCAGCAGTTGCGCTACTCCAAAAACGGAGCAGGAAGATACCACTATCATACGAGAAGATTTAGGTATTACGGCATTGAAATACAGTAGTCCCGAAGTTCCCACCAGTATTGAGTTCTGTGGCAAAACCATTGATTTGAGCCGCTTTGACCGCCACGAGCGTATGGACCGTGAATTATTGGCATTCACCTATATGCACAGTACTTCCCTGCAAATGCTGAAAAAAGCCAACCGCTATTTCCCCATTGTAGAACCCATACTGAAAGAGAACGGAATCCCCGATGATTTTAAATACCTGATGGTCATAGAGAGTAATATGAATCCCACCGCCCGTTCCTCTGCCGGAGCCGCCGGACTATGGCAATTCATGCAAGGTACGGGACGGGATTACGGATTGGAGGTAAACAACAATGTGGACGAGCGTTACCATATTGAGAAAGCGACCCGTGCCGCCTGCCGCTATCTGAAAGACGCGTATGCAAAATATAAGGATTGGGTGGCTGTTGCCGCCTCATACAACGCTGGTCAGGCACGTATTGCCAGCCAACTGGCTAAACAGGATGTGGACGACTCGCTGGATTTGCAACTGGTAGAAGAGACTGCCCGGTATGTGTACCGCATTCTTGCAGCCAAACAATTGTTCAGTGCCCCTACTACTTTCGGTTTCCGTCTGCGCGCATCGGATTTGTATCCGCCCATTCCCTATACGGAAGTCACTGTGACGAAAGGAATTGCAGACTTGGCACGTTTCGCACGCAGCAAAGGAATCAATCTGGCCATATTAAAGAATATGAATCCCTGGTTGCGGGAAACATCCTTGTCCAACCACAGCGGGCGGACTTACGTGATAAAAATCCCTACCAAAGAAGGAATGACTTATGATCCGAAAAAGACGGTGGCGCATGATAAGCGATGGGTGATAGAATAACTTTCTATCATACAGCATTCCATAATCAATTTACCAGTTTTCCTCCACAGTATTTACAATAAGCAGCCCCGTCCTCATGTCCGTCCTTACCACAATGCGGACATTTCAGGGCCACCCTGCGTCTATGTTCCTGGATCATAGACGCAGAAACAATTCCTGTGGGGACTGCAATGATGGTATAGCCCAGTAACATTACAATGGCCGAAAGGAAGCGCCCTAGCGGAGTTTCCGGAGTGATATCCCCATAACCTACCGTCGTCATCGTCACTATCGCCCAATAAATACTATTCGGAATATTATTGAAAGAAGTGCCCGGCCGCTGTCCCTCAATCATATACATCAATGTACCGATCGAAGTCACCAATATCAGTACAAACAAGAAAAAAACAATAATCTTCCGACTGCTGAACACCAAGGAACGCAACAAGAAATTACCTTCATTCAGATAATTGAAAAGTTTAAAGATACGGAACACACGAATCAACCGGAAAGTGCGGATCACCAGCAGATAACGTGCCGTGCCGAAAAGCCAGCCTATATATAGAGGTAAGGTAGCCAGCAAATCCACTATACCGAAAAAACTCAGAGCATACTTCCGCGGTTGGGGAGAACAATAAAGCCTCAACACATACTCTAACGTAAAAAAGAAAGTAAAAACATACTCCGACACCCGCAGATAAGGCCCGATAACAGCATCCCAACTCTTGATACTCTCGGCAACAACCACCAGAATACTCAAGACAATAAACCCTATCAACGCCACATCGAATAACTTTCCCATCGGTGTGTCGCTTTCAAAAATAATCACATATATTTTATGCTTTAATTTCTCATCATGCAGTAAATTCTGCCACCTGTTCCAAATATGCTTCAAGAATGCCATAATTTTTTATAATAGAACGCAAATCATTCATAATTATAACAAATATTGCCCGATTTATGTCCTATTGGTCACTATTATTTTCACTATATTTGCACAAAACCAATAAAATAATAGCATGAAGAAACAACTTATGACAGGTCTGTTCACAGTCCTCGCCCTTACAGCAGGTGCGCAGACCTTCCAAGAATGGCGCAATCCGGAAATAAATGCGGTAAACCGTGCGCCGATGCACACGAACTACTTTGCTTTTGAAAATGCAGATGCAGCTAAGAAAGCGAACAAAAAACAATCAACCAACTACATGACTTTGAACGGAACCTGGAAGTTCAACTGGGTGAAGGATGCGGATTCCCGCCCCACTGATTTCTGGAAAACCGGTTTCAACGACAAAGGCTGGGATGACCTGCAAGTGCCCGCCGTATGGGAACTGAACGGATACGGTGATCCTATTTATGTGAACGTAGGCTATGCCTGGCGTAACCAGTTCCAGAACAACCCTCCCGAAGTGCCGACAGAAAACAACCACGTTGGTTCTTACCGACGTGAAATTGTAGTTCCTGCCTCATGGAATGGAAAAGATATTATCGCTCATTTCGGCTCGGTTACCTCTAACATGTATTTGTGGGTAAACGGACGTTATGTAGGCTACAGCGAGGACAGCAAACTGGAAGCCGAATTTGACCTGACTCCGTATTTAAAACCGGGTCAGAAAAACCTGATCGCCTTCCAAGTATTCCGCTGGTGCGACGGTACCTATCTGGAAGATCAGGATTTCTTCCGGTATAGCGGCGTGGGACGTGACTGCTATCTATATGCCCGCAACAAAAAACGCATTCAAGATATCCGTGTAACTCCCGATTTGGACGCAGCTTATCAAAACGGTAGCCTGTCTATCAATCTGGATTTGAAAGGCAGTGGTAAAGTCGATTTGGAACTGGTGGATACACAGGGCAAGAAAGTGGCAACCGCTACCGCCAACAAATCCGGTCTGGTGACCATGAACGTAGAGAACCCCAAAAAGTGGAGTGCCGAAACACCTTATTTATATACGTTGCGTGCCAGTATGCAGGGCAGCAATGAAGTAATTCCCGTCAAAGTAGGTTTCCGCAAGATTGAATTGAAAGGTGACCAGATCTTAGTTAACGGTAAAGCAGTCCTGTTCAAGGGGGCCGACCGCCACGAAATGGATCCGGACGGAGGATATGTAGTATCTCCCGAACGTATGCTACAGGATATCCAGATAATGAAGCAATTCAACCTGAACGCTGTACGTACCTGCCACTACCCGGATGACAACTTATGGTACGACTTATGTGACCAATACGGTATCTATGTCGTAGCCGAAGCCAATATAGAATCTCACGGCATGGGCTACGGCGAAAAGACTCTGGCCAAGAACCCCTCTTATAAGAAAGCCCATCTGGAACGTAACCAGCGCAATGTACAACGCGGATTCAACCATCCGAGCATCATCTTCTGGTCATTGGGTAATGAAGCCGGCGACGGCCCCAACTTCGAACAATGCTATAAATGGATTAAAGCAGAAGACCCCAGCCGTGCCTGCCAATATGAACAAGCACGCCAGAAAGAACATACCGATATCTTCTGTCCGATGTACTATGATTATAACGGCATGGAAAAATATGGTCAACGTACCGATGCTACCAAACCATTGATTCAGTGTGAATATGCCCATGCAATGGGTAACTCGCAAGGTGGTTTCAAAGAATACTGGGATTTGATTCGCAAATATCCGAACCTGCAAGGTGGATTTATCTGGGACTTCGTTGACCAGTCCTGCCGTTGGAAAGGAAAAGACGGTGTGATGATTTACGCTTACGGTGGAGACTTCAACCGCTTTGACGCTTCTGACAACAACTTCTGTGACAATGGTTTGATCAGCCCCGACCGCGTTCCTAATCCGCACATGTATGAAGTAGGCTATTTCTATCAGAACATTTGGACTACTCCCGCCGATTTAAGCAAAGGGGAAGTAAATGTGTTCAATGAGAACTTCTTCCGTGACCTATCCGCCTACTATATGGAATGGCAAGTACTGAAAGATGGAAAAGTAATCCGCACCGGACGCGTGGATGATTTAAAAGTCGCTCCTCAGGAAACAGCCAAGATTACGTTGAATATCGGCAAGACCTGTACCTGCAAGGAATGGTTGCTGAACGTTTCCTACAAACTGAAAAACCGCGAAGGTTTGCTGCCTGCAGGTTTCACCGTCGCCAAGAATCAGTTGACACTGAATGATTACAAAGCACCGTCTATGGATTTGAAGAACGTGGAAACAACCAATGTAGCCACCGTTGTTCCGCAAATCATCGACAACCAATATCATTATCTGATCGTAAAAGGCAATAACTTCGTAGCCGAGTTCAACAAACAGAACGGTTACTTAAGCAAATATGCAGTGGACGGAACGGAAATGCTGAAAGAAGGCGCAGCCCTGACCCCTAACTTCTGGCGTGCCCCGACAGACAATGATATGGGAGCCGGCCTGCAAAACAAATATGCAGCATGGAAGAACCCGGGATTGAAACTGGTTTCCTTGAATTCCAAAACAGAAAATGACCAGATAGTAGTGAATGCGGAATATGACATGAAGAATGTTTCCGCCAAATTATATCTGACTTATGTCATCAACAACGAAGGAGCCATCAAAGTGACCCAAAAGATGACAGCCGACAAGAATGCCAAAGTATCTCCGATGTTCCGCTTCGGTATGCAAATGCAGATGCCTAAATGTTTTGAAACCGTAGAATATTATGGTCGTGGTCCGGTAGAAAACTACAGTGACCGCAACCACAGCACAGACTTGGGTATTTATCGCCAGAGTGTGGATGAACAATTCTACTCCTATATCCGTCCGCAGGAAACAGGAACCAAGACCGATATCCGTTGGTGGAAGCAACTGAATGCCGGTGGTAACGGCCTGAAGGTGGTAGGTGATGCTCCATTCTCCGCATCTGCCTTGCATTATACCATCTGTTCACTGGATGATGGCGAACAAAAAGACCAGCGTCACTCGCCCGAAGTACAGAAAGCAGACCTGACCAACCTGATTATCGACAAGGCTCAGATGGGATTAGGTTGTGTAAACAGCTGGGGAGCTCTGCCGTTGCCTCAATATATGTTGCCCTACGGTGATTATGAATTTACTTTCATCCTGACTCCGGTAAAACATCAGATTGAAATAGAATAAGACAAGAATTTAAACGATAGAAACAGGGTGGCTGGATTTGGTTCTCAGCCACCCTATTCTATTCTCTCTGTTCTTCATAGCTACCGCCATCTACAATTTCCTATGCAACAAGTGTAACACAAGTAGCTGGCCTAATCATCTCCTTTCAAGATACATTTTCCACCTTTTTTCCCTTCAAATCCTTCATACACAACCAATACACTGAATATCAAACTATTACAATGAATCATTCTTATTCCAATCCTTCATAAATTCTTCATAAAGTTATATCCGTTCCCTTTGCATGAACCAACCACGGGAATCCATTCCGACAACCCATCGAATCTTTTTCCTTATTTTACCGTACCCGATTACAAACCTCGGTTGTATTACTCATAAAGAACAATTAAACACTAGTAAAATGAGACCAGACGGCTATTTGAAAACAGCGTGGATCATGACCATATTATTCAGCATCATCCTTCCGCTTCATTCACAAACACCCCGGCAATTCTCTATAGAATTAAAGGACAAACCACTTCCCGCTGCCCTTAAACTAATCGAAAAGGAAGGTGGAAAGAATATTATCTTCTCCTATAACGAAACTGAAAGTTACCGGGTTACAGCCTCCATCCGGCAAAAAACCGAACTTGAAGCCATCGGCACTGTCCTGAACGGCATTCCTTTCATTTGTAAAGAACGGGAAGAATACTTCGCCATACAGAAAAAGGGAAGAGACATACGCATTACCGAAATACGAGGACAAGTAACCAATGAAAAGAATGAACCGCTGCCCTACTCCAATGTACTCTTATTGACCCCCGGCGATTCCACCTTTGTAAACGGATGTGTCACCCGTGAAGACGGAAGTTTCCTGATGATAGCGGAAGAAGGGAGACCTTACTTGATACGGGTTTCTTATATAGGCTATAAGACGGAAGTGCAACCTTACCACCCTACTCTTACGTTTCACCTGCTTCCCGACACCCAACTGATGCAGGAAGTCACCATCAGCGCCCGACGCCCCATGATAGAAGTGGGTCCCAACGGACTAAAAGCCAACGTGGCAGGAACTTCCCTGGCCCGAATGGGGTCTGCCGCAGAAATGTTGCCCCATCTTCCTTTCGTCACCGGCCGTAACGGCGAATACAATGTAATGGGATGCGGTTCTCCTGTAATCTATATAAATAATAAGAAAGTACGTGACATGACAGAACTGGACCGTATCCGGGCCAACGAAATCTTATCCGCGGAAGTCATCACCACTCCCGGAGCCGAATATGCCTCGGACGTAGCAGCCGTCATCCGCCTCCACACCATCCGCCGGCGCGGACAAGGGTTGAGCGGCCACTTCAATACGACTTATTCACAAGGACATTCTGCCAACGCCAACGAATATATGGCATTAAATTATCGCACCGGCGGTCTGGATCTCTTTGTAAAGGGATATATGGCACAGCAAAACTCGTATGGAAAAACCACAAATATGAACCGCATCAAGGGTTCCGCCATTTGGCAAACCAACAAAAATGATGTGCAGACCCATAAGAGCCAACGTTTTTCCGGTGAGCTGGGATTCAATTATGAACCGGATGAACACCATTCTTTCGGTCTGCGCTATATGCCCGAAACCGGAATAGGGAATGCAGACAGAAATTCATCCGGTAAAACCGTCACCAGACGTAACGATGAAGAAACCGACCGGATAAACTTTACTACAGCAGAACAAACACATACAGGTTGGGATCACGCGGCAAACGCCTACTACGCAGGAGAACTGGGCAAATGGAATATTGACTTCAACGCCGATTACCTGTTCAAACGCTCGCATTCCGACCAGAACGCCATGAATAATGACGATGCAACCGTGCAAGCAGACAGTCGCATGCGCAGCTCCCTCTATGCCGCCAAGCTGGTAGTCAGTGCCCCTTTATGGAACGGACGTTTTTCATTCGGTACGGAAGAAACTTTTACCAACCGCCATGATATCTTTACCCAAAACGGTTTCTCTGCCGATGCCGACGACCACATCAAACAATCCGTATATGCCGCATTTGCTGACTATTCAAAATCCATCCGCCATTGGAAACTGAATATGGGAATACGTTATGAACATCAACAAACAGATTATTATGAAAAAGGGATAAGGATAGATGCACAAAGCCCTACCTATAATGATATTATTCCTGTATTGGCCGCCAGTTGGTCACACAATGGCAAAAGTTTCAGCCTCTCTTACCGGTTACGTAAAAATAACCCCGATTATAGCCTATTGACCAATTCCATCCGCTATCGCAGCAAATATGAGTATTCTCAAGGAAACCCTTTGCTGAAAACACAAAAGACGCACCGTTTTTCGGCCAGTACCTCTTGGAATTGGCTCTATTTCTCAGCCTATTTCAGCCGTATTCTCAATATGTATACCAATATAATTATGCCATACAAGGAAGATACACATCCGGGCGTCCTCTTATTTGCCACACAGACCATTCCTACAACCCATAATTACGGCATTAGTCTCAACGCCTCTCCCAAGCTAGGGTATTGGGAACCGCAACTCAATGTGAATATGGCTTTTTTGGACATGAATGCGAATAAAATAGGAATCACCGAACGCCGGAACCAACCCCGTTTCTATATCAGTCTGGACAACAACTTCAACCTTCCCAAAGGCTGGTTCTTCAATATAGAAGGATATCTCTCCACCGCTTCCCGGCAAGGATTTTTTGTAACGCGCACGGAAGGACAAATCAGTGCACGCTTATCCAAATCATTTTTAAATGAAACATTAAACATAGCACTTACCGCCAATGACATTCTTCATACCGGTTACTATCATTTCAATTTATACGGCATAAACGCTTATATGGAAAATCGGATTTACCGGGATTTCCAACGCTTCGGCCTCCAAGTATCCTATAAATTCAATGCCACCAAGAGCAAATATAAAGGAACCGGAGCCGGAGCAAGCGAAAAGTCACGTTTGTAAACTGGTAGTTTGAAAGAGAAAAGCTACTTTTACAGCCACAGAATCCTTAAAAGAATGTTCCTGTTCCATAAAAGTCAAACAAAGCGAGAAGCCTTCGGACAGATGTTTACGGAAATGTATCCACGAATGGTACGATATGCCACACAATTGATGGGGGATAGAGAAGAAGCACGTGATATAGTGAGCGAAGTAATGGAACAAGCTTGGAAACATTTCGAGCAATTGAACAAGAATGACCGGGGCGGATGGATATACACAGCCGTCCGCAACAACTGCCTCAACCGCTTGAAGCATTTGAATGTGGAACAGCAACACATCGACCGCCTCACCGAAGCCACCCGTGCGGAAATGAATCAAGGTTATCGTGCACACGAGGCACTGTTGCAGCAAGCGGAAAACATAGCCCGCAGTTTGCCCGAACCGACTTGCACCATCTTGCGAAGCTGCTATTGGGAGAAAAAAACATATCAACAGGTAGCCGACGAATTGGGAATCAGCCCCGACACCGTGAAAAAACATATATCAAAAGCATTGCGGACTCTGCGCGAAGCGATACTGAAAAAGGAGGATAAACAATGAAAAAGGAGTTTTCAACAAATGACCACATCCATCCGGACAACGGAAAGAATCCCCATAACCAAGACTCCCCCAAAAACGGAACTTGGAATGACCATCAATTGGAACAGCTCTTCGGTGAAGCATTGGGGGATACTCCCACCGCGGACGAAACCCGGAAAGCCTGGCAGACATTCATCCGTCGTCACCGTATCAGACACCAATCTATCCGACGGATAACGATACCAGGTATAGCCGCCGCTGTCATCGCCTTGGCACTTGTATTCCAGCCTTTACTGCAACCTGAGCAGCAGGAAGTGGAAGTCTTCACTTCACTGGAAGTTCCTGAGGAAATTACTTTTCGGGAAGAAGGGAAAAGGATAATTGTAAGCACCCCGCCCGCTACCATTACCTCCGTTCAATTAAGCGACGGAAGCAAGGTATTGCTCAGCGCAAACAGCCGTCTGGAGTATCAAAAGGAGTTTACAGATACCATTCGCAGTGTCAAACTAAGCGGAGAGGCCCGTTTTGAAGTAGCCAAAGACGCTTCCCGCCCCTTTATAGTATGCACCGAGCAACTACAAACACGAGTACTAGGAACGGTGTTCGATGTGAAAGCCTATCCCCGTTACTCGCCGGATGTCATCCTCTATCAAGGACGAGTGAATGTAAGTCATACCAAGCGCCGTCAAAGCCGGGAAATGCACCCTGGGGAACAAATATCCTTGGATAAACAAGGAAAACTCCAATTGAAAAGAGTTGATACGGAGAAGAGAAAAGGATGGGCGGAGAATAAATTTTCTTTTGACAATACCGACTTGAGGCAAGTCATGCAAGAAATAGGTTCATGGTATAACATCAGCATCGTATTCCGTTCACGTCCGTTACTGGACGAACGCATCTATTTCCATATCAACCGCCAACTTCCGGTGAATACCGTACTGGACGCCCTGAATGATTTGAAAATCGCACAGTTCACCATGAAAGAAGGAAAAATAATAGTGGAAACACCACAAGACAAGAAACGATAACATCAATGGGAGTTCAATAAACAAGCCTATATTTTCATCTGGAGATTAAAATATCAGCGTTCTTTTCATCTTCAGGTGAGAACCATTCGGTTTATCCCCCTGTGCTAAAGAACCTACAGCATTATCTCTTTTTCCAGTCCCCTCGTGTGAAATCGGGAATCTCCACCGGTACACTGCCCTGCCGCACGGAACGCTCGCTCAGTTCCGTAATGCAGGACCATTCGGCGGCGTCATACACATCCTGATCCAACGGCAAACCGTTCCTCAAACAATGAATAAGCCGATAGTCCATGATATAATTCATTTCATTCGGCATATTCTTCCGCCGGGCCTCTTCTCCGATAACAGCTGTAAAAGGATGTTTATACTGCTCCATCATCCGCTCAAACTGCTCACCGGACAAAGGTTCCTTGCCATATTCATCGAGCAGAAGACAGGGAACAGGATATTTCTGCATGAATCCCTTCGTGCCGCACACCGTCTGATGACG
>ENA-OPFF01000196-OPFF01000196.1-human-gut-metagenome-genome-assembly--contig:-NODE-196-length-15507-cov-2.066011_pt1 | contig 15507 bp, 8 predicted proteins | sample MGYA00241713_ERZ501558 | MGnify/ENA primary metagenome ERZ501558 (study PRJEB25962, sample SAMEA2042429) | human gut metagenome | biome: human gut; feature: human-associated habitat; material: faeces...
TTGTGTGATAAGGATGGCAAGCAAATAGCATCGGCTACCGGAGCTCAGGGTGTAATCAAAGTACCGAAGGTGAAGGCTTGGACTGCTGAGACACCTTATTTATATAAGGTATACATCTCTCTGAAGAATAAGCAGGGGGTAGCGGAGGTGATTCCGCAGAAGGTGGGCTTCCGCAATGTGGAAATCAAGAACGCCCAGTTGCTGGTGAACGGCAAGCCTGTACTGATTAAGGGTGCCAACCGGCATGAGATAGATCCGGATGGTGGATATGTGGTAAGTGTAGAGCGCATGATTCAGGATATCAGAATCATGAAACAGTTGAACATCAATGCGGTTCGTACCTGCCATTATCCTGACGATCCCCGCTGGTATGAACTCTGTGATGAATACGGACTGTATCTTACTGCTGAGGCTAACCTCGAATCTCATGGTATGGGATATGAGGAAAAATCACTCGCTAAGTTCCCTGAGTATCTCCAGACTCACATCGAGCGCAATGAAGGTAATGTGAAAAGTTTTATCAATCACCCTTCTATCATCGTATGGAGTTTGGGTAATGAGTGTGGTTACGGCATCAACTTCGAAAAGACCTATGACTGGGTGAAAGCGCTCGACAAGACCCGTCCTGTTCAGTATGAGCGTGGCGGTTATGACAGCAAGACTGATATTTACTGTCCGATGTATATCGACTACGAGGAGAGTGAGAAATATTGCAAGAGTGATGGTGTTAAACCATACATCCAGTGCGAATATGCTCATGCTATGGGTAATTCGGAAGGTGGTTTCAAGGAATATTGGGACCTCATCCGTAAGTATCCTAAGTATCAGGGTGGCTATATCTGGGACTTCGTAGATCAGGGCATTCGTGACAAGAGTCCTGTCACCGGTAAGGAAATCTTTACTTATGGTGGAGATTACGGCCGCTATCCGGCAAGTGACTATAACTTCAACTGTAATGGTATCATTGCTCCAGACCGCCGTCTGAATCCTCATGCTTACGAGATTCAGTACTATCATCAGAATGTATGGATCAAGGACCTGGATGCTGTGAATGGTGCTTTCAAGGTTTACAACGAGAACTTCTTCAAGAATATCGATGACTTGAACCTGACAGCTACGGTTTATGCCAATGGTGTGAAACTGGCTACAGTTGAGATTCCTGAAACAAAGGGTATTGCTCCTCAGGCTACCAAACTGATCAAGAGTGATGAACTGAAGTATGCGGTGGCTGAGGCTGAATCGAAGCATGCAAAGGAGGAGATTGTTCTTAACTTTGCTTTTGCAAGCGATGGCACACAGCCGCTGGTAGACAAGGGCCAGGTGATGGCTCGCCAGCAGTTTATCATCAGCGATTATCAGTTTGCCAAACCGGCGGTTCCTGCTGTTGCTGCTGCGCCAACCAAGAAGGATAAGGTGCAGGAGACAAGCAGTATGGAGGTGGAGGAAACCAACTCTTATGTGAAGGTCAGCGCACAGAGAATGTCTGTAACCATAGGCAAGAAGACGGGTATGATAGATTATCTCGATGTAGATGGTGAACCGATGTTGAAGTTCCGTGAGAGTATGACTCCGGAATTCTGGCGTGCTCCTACCGATAATGACTATGGAGCATCTCTGCAGAAGGAGATGAGAGTATGGAAGAACCCGCAGATGACTCTGAAGTCTTTCGACAAAAATGTGAGTAAGGACAATGTGGTGCTGACAGCTCTCTTCGATATGCCTGAAGTGAAAGCTCAGCTGATGCTCCGCTATGACATCAGTGCTGCGGGCGAGGTGAATGTTACCCAGAAGATGACTACCGACAAGGAGGTGCAGGTTGCCGATCTGTTCAGATTCGGTCTGCAGTTGCAGATGCCTGCTACTTTCTCTAAGCTCGAGTATTATGGTAGAGGTCCTGAAGAGAACTACGTAGATCGTCATTCTTCTGCTTTTATCGGCAAGTACGAGTCTGACGTGAAGGATGAATATTATCCATATATCCGTCCGCAGGAGAGTGGTAACCATACCGATATCCGCTATTTCTCTATCTTTAATCCAACCACCGGCAAGGGGATTACCTTTGAGGGGTATGAACCTATGGAGTGCAGTGCCATCCCTTATCTGGTAGAGGATTTGGATTCTGGTATCGAGAAGACGCATGCATGGGGACAACACAGTGGTGATCTGGTGGATAAGGGACTCGTGCAGTTGCATATCCAGAAATGCCAGTATCCTTTGGGCTGCATCGACAGTTGGATGACCAAGCCTATGGAGAAGTATCGTCTCCATTATGCTGATCGTGAATTTACATTCAAAATAAAGGCAAAATAAAATTTCCGTTATAAAACTCAGATATATGCGGAAATACGGGTATAAGATTAAGTTTAAATAATAAAGTGACCCTAGTTTTAGGGTTGAGAGTTTGTTTTTAGGTTTGCCGCTTGAGGGGTCTTTGGGGCCTTTCAAGCGGTTTTTTATTGTTTGTTTCAAAATGAAACGAATAATGTGTAATTCGCTTTCATTTTGTTCTGTATTTTAAAAAGAATTATACAAAATAATAACTAAACGAAAATATTGATATCAAAAAGTAAATGATATCGTGAAATGTTAAGCAAAATGTCGTACCTTTGCACCAGAAAATAAACAAAATGTAAATTAATTAATAGGAGAGATTAACATGAAAAAGATTGAAGCAATCATCCGTAAGACTAAGTTTGAGGATGTAAAGAAAGCTTTGCTTGCCGCCGACATTGAGTGGTTCTCTTACTACGATGTAAGAGGAGAGGGCAAGATGAGACAGGCTCGAATCTACCGTGGTGTCATGTATGATACCAGCAGTATCGAGCGAGTGTTGCTGAATGTTGTCGTGCGCGACAAGAATGTAGAGAAAACGATTAATGCCATCCAGGAGGCTGCCCGTACAGGCGAGATTGGTGATGGTCGAATCTTTGTAATCCTGTCGAGGATACCGTAAGAATCCGTACAGGTGAAAGAGGCGACATCGCTCTCTATAATGCTGAGCAGGAGAAATAGTGATTAGTGTTTAATGTTTAGTGCTTAATGTTTACTTAGAGGGGGTAGCATAAGCACGGCTTTGATGGCTAATATTAAACGTTTTCTTAAAATTTTATGAATCTTGTGTAGTGAGGGCGCATGCCAATTAAACATTAAACACTACACACTAAACAGTAAAAAGATTATGAGTGTACAGGATTTAGGAATTTCAGTAGATACCGTATGGATGCTCTTGGCAGCCATGTTGGTCTTTTTCATGCAGCCGGGATTTGCCCTCTGCGAGGCGGGCTTTACCCGTAGTAAAAATACAGCGAACATCTTGTTTAAGAACTTTGTCGATTTTATGATCGGTTCCGTTCTCTTCTGGTTCGTAGGTTTCGGATTTATGTTTGGTAGCGATGGCGCCGGTTTCATCGGTATGCCTAACTTCGGGGATTTGTCTTTCTATACAAATGCAGCCGGTCTTCCTACTGAAGGCTTCCTAATGTTTGAAACCGTATTCTGCGCTACTAGTGCTACCATCGTTTCAGGTGCTATGGCAGAACGTACCAAGTTCTCCATGTACTGCGTTTACTCATTCTTCATTTCATTGATTATCTATCCTGTAGAGGGTCACTGGACATGGGGTGGCGGTTGGCTTTGCAACAGCGAGGCTGGTTCGTTCATGATGAACACCTTCGGTGCAGCCTTCCATGATTTCGCAGGTTCTGCCATCGTACATAGTGTTGGTGGTGTACTTGCCTTGGTTGGTGCTATCTGCTTAGGTCCTCGTCTGGGTAAGTATCGCAACGGCAAGAGCACGGCTATCCCTGGTCACAACCTCATGGCTGCTGCCCTGGGCGTATTCATCCTCTGGTTCGGCTGGTTCGGTTTCAACCCTGGTTCTCAGCTTGCTGCTTCTGGTGAGGTTAACCGTGTTGCTATCAGTCACGTATTCCTGACAACCAACTTGGCTGCCGTTTGTGGTGGTCTCGGTACTATGTTCACCTCTTGGATTAAGTATGGCAAACCTTCGTTCTCATTGACATTGAACGGTATTCTGGCTGGTTTGGTAGCTATCACCGCTGGTTGCGACTTGGTTAGTCCATTGGGTTCTGCCATCATCGGTCTCTTGGCAGGTATCATCTTGGTATTCTCTATCGAGTTCATTGATACCAAGCTTCATATTGATGATCCTGTTGGTGCAAGTTCAGTTCATGGTGTATGCGGTATCTTCGGTACTTTGATGACTGGTCTCTTCGCCCTTGATGGTGGCGCCTTCTATGGTGGTGGCTTCGGATTCTTCGGTGCTCAGTGCTTCGGTATCCTCTGCATCGACCTTTGGGCAGCCGTAACAGGTATCATCCTCTTCTGGGGTATCAAGAAGATTGCTGGTCTCCGTGTTGATAAGCGAATCGAGGAAGAAGGTCTCGATATCTACGAGCATGGTGAGAGTTGCTACAACTAAAGATGCTTTCATATAACGAACGAGAGAGATTTTTCAGCAGAAGTTTTGGAGAGCAGAGTTTTATTAATTAGGGTGTCCAGTTCCATGTTCTCGTTTTTGATTATGTTTTAGCAACTTAGCACACTGTAAATCAGTAAATTAAGCACAAAATATAAGACAAATTTAACTGTCAAAAAGTCTGATGTAGATTCGCACAAGATTATAGTTTATTTAGTGAATGATTATCAATGACTTAGATGGTTATTACATTGTTTTTGATACTAAAAACTGGAACACAGAACTGGACACCCTATTTATTAATGCCATTGAATAATGTACGCTGCATCTCAACAATATAAATAAATCGCAATTTATTTTGTGTTGTCTTCGATTTGCAGTACCTTTGCTGCCGAAACTTTAAAAAACAAAGAAGTATCACATTAAAAAGAGAGAATATGAAGAAGATTTTTGATATAAAGAAGATGGGTGCCCTTGCACTCGGTTTGGTTGCTTTTGCTCCTGCAGCTTCTGCTCAGGATAAGGTTGAAACTACCATCGCTGCAGATGTTGTAAACCAGTATTACTGGCGTGGTCAGTCACTGGGAGAAGTCTCTTTGCAGCCAACACTCTGTATTGGTTACAAGGGCTTGTCTCTGACAGCTTGGGGAAGTGTAGGTGTCTCTAAACCAGACGATACTAAGGAATTTGACCTTACCTTGGCTTATGAAACCGGTGGCTTCCATATCGGTGTAACCGATTACTGGTTCAACTCTCCTAACGAGAAGTATTTCGCCTATAAGGCACATGAAACTTCTCATGTGTTTGAGGCAAACGTAGGTTATGACTTTGGTCCAGTTGCCTTGAACTGGTACACCAACTTTGCAGGCAATGATGGATTAAATAAGGATGGTGACCGTGCTTATTCTTCATATGTTGAGGCTACAGCCCCATTCAAGTTGGGCGGTTGTGATTGGGCAGCAAGTATAGGCGCAGTTCCATTTGCAACATCTTTCTATGGTGATGCCAATGGTTTTGCAGTTACCAATGTTTCACTGAAAGCTACCAAGGATTTGAAGATTACAGATTCTTTCTCTGTTCCAGTCTTCGCTCAGGTAGCTGCTAACCCTAGCACCGAAAAAGCTTACCTGGTAGTAGGTTTTACCTTGCAGCCATAATAGGCTCTTAGGTTTTTCGATATAATCTTACGTTGGTAGGTTTAAGTTTTTATTTTAAATGCCGATAGTTCCGTCAAAAAGCTATCGGCATTTCTTTGTATGATATGGGGGTAAGAAACTGTGTATAATGCCCTGGATGCTTTGTTGCATATCTATGAGCGTATAATATGCCCTGGATACGCTTTGTTTATCTTAAAAATGATTGTATTTTACAGATTGTAATTAAATAGTATCTTTTTCTTTTCAGTTTATCATATATTTTAATCTAATATGCGTTAATATGTTATTGTTATGATAAAGTAAAGACAAAATGCTACTATTCTTTTCTCTATTCTAACAAAAAGTTGTAATTTTGCACCCGAAACATAGCAAAAAGTAATTTTAAACTTTGCTTTTGCTTGGTTTGCTCCTAAAAGAATGGATTGGACATGCCAAGGTGAATAAGAGAGAACAAGAGTTAAAAATAACCGTAAAAGAAAGGAAAAGATTTATGTGTGGAATCGTATCTATCTTCAATATTCAGGAGCAGACTCCTGAATTGCGACAGCAAGCGCTTCGTATGAGCCAGAAGATTCGCCATCGCGGACCAGACTGGAGTGGAATCTACTGTGGTGGTTCAGCTATCCTGGCACATGAGCGTCTGAGTATTGTAGACCCTGAAAGTGGTCGCCAACCTTTGTTTGCACCAGACAAAAAACAGGTGCTTGCCGTAAACGGTGAGATTTATAATCATCAGGACATCCGTGCTCGTTTTGCCGGCAAATACCAGTATCAGACCGGTTCCGACTGTGAGGTGATTCTTTCTCTCTATCGTGAGATGCGAGCAGATTCCGACTTTGATTCCTTAATATATAAAGGTGAGGATGCGCTCCACGCCCGTATCTCCAAGATGCTTGAAGAGCTGAACGGTATCTTTGCCTTCGCCCTTTACGATGCCGAACGTGATGAGTTTCTCATCGCCCGCGACCCTATCGGTGTTATTCCTCTTTATATTGGTTATGATAAGGATGGAAAAGTGCTGGTGGCAAGCGAGTTGAAGGCTCTGGAAGGTCAGTGCGACCACTACGAGCCATTCCTCCCGGGCCATTATTATTATAGCAAGAACCCTGGCATGAAGCGTTACTATACACGCGATTGGTTTGAGTATGCTGCCATGCAGAAAAAATATCAGATTGATGATGCCAAGAAGGCTGAAGAACAGCTGAAGGATGCTGAACCTCAGGAGAAAGCTGCGGTAAAGGAAATCCATGATGCTCTCGAAGCTTCTGTCAAACGCCAGTTGATGAGCGATGTACCTTACGGTGTCCTTCTCAGTGGTGGTCTTGATTCTTCTGTCATCTCTGCTGTAGCTGAGAAGTATTCTTCTACCCGTGTAGAGAATGGGGGAGAGACCAAGGCATATTGGCCACGTCTGCACTCCTTCGCTGTTGGTTTGAAGGGTGCGCCTGATCTGGCAAAGGCACGTTTGGTTGCCGAACACATCGGAACTGTGCATCACGAAATCAACTATACCATTCAGGAAGGTCTGGATGCTATCCGTGATGTCATCTATTTCATCGAGACCTATGATGTTACCACTGTGCGTGCATCTACCCCGATGTATCTTTTAGCGAGAGTCATCCGAAGCATGGGTATCAAGATGGTGCTTTCGGGCGAGGGTGCCGACGAGGTATTTGGAGGTTATCTCTACTTCCATAAAGCACCGGATGCTAAGGCATTCCATGAGGAAACCGTACGAAAGTTGGGTAAACTCTATCTCTACGATTGTCTGAGAGCCAACAAGAGTTTGGCTGCATGGGGCATCGAGGGCCGTGTGCCTTTCCTCGACAAGGAGTTCCTGGATGTAGCGATGGGTATGAACCCGGTTTTGAAGATGTGTCCGGATAAGACCATCGAGAAAAAGGTGGTTCGTGAGGCATTTGCCGATTTGCTTCCAGAAGAAGTGGCATGGCGACAGAAGGAACAGTTCTCCGATGGTGTGGGCTATTCATGGATTGATACCCTGAAGCAGATTACCGCATCTGCCGTCAGCGATGAGCAGATGGCGCATGCTGCTGAGCGATTCCCTATCAACCCTCCACAGAATAAGGAGGAGTATTATTATCGTTCTATCTTCGCCGAGCATTTCCCAAGCGACAGCGCTGCCAAGAGCGTACCTAGTGTGCCTAGCGTAGCATGTTCTACAGCCGAAGCCCTTGCCTGGGATGCCTCATTCAAGAACCAGAACGACCCTAGCGGCAGAGCCGTGGCGGGAGTTCACGAACAGGCGTATAAATAAGTGAAGAGTGGAGAGTGAAGAATCACTTTGTACTTCATATTTAAGTAAGAAAAATAGTTAGAAATAACCGATATAAAACGAACAAGAAATGGAAAAAGGATTGTACAGTTCAGCCTATGAGCACGATGCGTGTGGCGTAGGTATGGTGGTGAATATCCACGGTAACAAGAGTCATGAGCTGGTCGATAACGCCTTGAAGGTACTCGAGAACATGCGTCATCGTGGTGCAGAGGGTGCCGATAACAAGACGGGTGATGGTGCCGGTATCATGCTCCAGATTCCACATGAGTTTATTCTTCTTCAGGGTATCCCAGTGCCAGAAAAAGGTAAATATGGTACGGGTCTCGTCTTCTTGCCTAAGGATGAGAAGAAACAGCAGGATATTCTCTCTATCATGATTGAGGAAATTGAACGCGAGGGATTGCAGCTGATGCATCTCCGCAATGTGCCTACTAACCCTGATTGTTTGGGTGAGGCTGCTTTGAGTAACGAACCAGCTATCAAACAGGTGTTTATCACAGGTGTTACAGATGATAAGGTGCCTGTCTTTGAGCGCACCCTCTATCTTATCCGTAAACGTATTGAGAAACGTGTCAGTGATCCTGATTTCTTTATTTGTTCGTTGTCTAATTCGAACATCGTATATAAGGGTATGTTGAGCAGCCTCCAGTTGCGCCAATATTATCCTGACTTGACCAATAATTATTTCACAAGCGGTCTGGCTCTGGTTCACTCCCGCTTCTCTACCAACACCTTCCCAACATGGAGTCTGGCTCAGCCATTCCGTCTCCTTGCCCACAATGGTGAGATTAACACCATCCGTGGTAACCGTGCCTGGATGAAGGCTCGTGAGAGTGTGTTGAGCAGCGAGGCTTTGGGCGATATCCGTGAGATTTCTCCTATCGTCCAGCCTGATATGAGTGACTCTGCCAGCCTCGACAATGTATTTGAGTTCTTCGTGATGAGCGGCCTGTCATTGCCTCATGCCATGGCTGTGATGGTGCCTGAGAGCTTCAACGACAAGAACCCTATCTCTGAGGATCTGAAGGCATTCTATGAGTACCACTCTATTCTGATGGAGCCATGGGATGGTCCTGCCGCCCTGCTCTTCAGCGATGGCCGTTATGCCGGTGGTATGCTCGATAGAAATGGTCTGCGCCCTGCACGCTATACCATCACCAAGAACGATATGATGGTAGTCGCATCTGAGGTAGGTGTGATGGATTTCGATCCTACTGAGATTGCCGAGAAGGGTCGTCTGCAGCCTGGTAAAATTCTCCTCATCGATACACAGGAGGGTAAGATCTACTACGATGGTGAAATCAAGGAGCGCCTGGCTGCCCAGCATCCATATCGCCAGTGGTTGAACACCAACCGTATTGAACTGGAGAAACTTCGCAGTGGTCGTAAGGTGGAAAATAGTGTGGACAACCTCACTCGCAAGGAATTGGAATTCGGTTTTGGCGAGGAAGATATCGACGGTACTATCATCCCAATGGCTACCAAGGGTCAGGAACCTACTGCTTCTATGGGTAATGATACTCCGCTTGCTGTGCTTTCCGACCAGCCACAGATTTTCTTCAACTACTTCCGTCAGCAGTTTGCTCAGGTTACCAACCCTGCTATCGATTCTATCCGTGAGAACCTCGTGATGAGTCTTACCGAGTATATCGGCCGTGTAGGTTCCGGCATTCTGAACCCAGACGAGAGCAACTGCAAGATGGTTCGTCTGCCACATCCTATCCTGACCAATACCCAGCTGGATATCCTTCAGAATATCCGCTACAAGGGATTTAATACAGTAAAACTCCACATGCTCTTCGAAACCGCCAAGGGCGAAGAAGGACTGCACGAGGCTTTGGATGAACTCTGCAAGCAGGCTGCCCAGAGCGTGGATGATGGCTACAACTACATCATCTTGAGCGACCGTGGCGTGGATGAAACTCATGCCGCCATTCCATCTCTGCTTGCCGTGAGTGCCGTACATCATTATCTGATTGATGCCGGCAAGCGTGTGCAGACAGCCCTCATCGTAGAGAGCGGTGAGATTCGTGAGGTAATGCATGCAGCCCTCCTGTTGGGTTACGGTGCATCAGCCCTCTGTCCATACTTGACATACGCCATCCTCGACGACCTTGTAAAGAAGGGAAAGATTCAGGAGGATTACCATACAGCCGAGCAGAACTACATCAAGGCTGTGAAGAAGGGCTTGTTCAAGATTATGGCTAAGATGGGTATCTCTACCATCCGAAGCTATCGTGGTGCCAAGATCTTCGAGAGCATCGGTTTGAGCGAGAGCCTTCTGAAGAGCTACTTCGGAACAGAGGTGAGCACTATCGGCGGTATCGGACTCGAGACTATCGCCCGTGATGCCATCCGCCTGCACGACAAGGCATTCGGGACCAAGAAGCTCGAGTTCCTGCCAAGTATGGGACAGTTCCACTACCGCAAGGACGGTATCAAGCACGCTTGGAACCCAGAGACCATCGCCACCCTGCAGCTCGCAACCCGCAAGGGCGATTATGATCTCTTCAAGAAATATACACATCTCGTTGACGATAAGCAGGAGCCTATCTTCATCCGCGACTTCTTCAGCTTCCGCAAGAATCCTATCTCTATAGATAAGGTGGAGCCGGTAGAGGAAATCGTGAAGCACTTCGTTACCGGTGCGATGAGTTTCGGTGCCCTCTCCAAAGAGGCTCACGAGGCAATGGCACTCGCCATGAACGCCCTCGGTGCCCGAAGCAATACCGGTGAAGGTGGTGAGGATAACGAGCGATTCCATTCTACACAGGATGGCATCAGCCTCTCAAGCAAGACCAAGCAGGTGGCTTCCGGTCGATTCGGTGTGACTACTGAATATTTGGTAAATGCAGAGGAAATCCAGATCAAGGTGGCACAGGGTGCTAAACCGGGTGAGGGTGGTCAGTTGCCTGGCTTCAAGGTTAACGAGGTCATTGCCAAGACCCGTCACTCTATTCCTGGCATCAGCTTGATTTCTCCTCCACCTCATCACGATATCTACAGTATCGAGGATTTGGCTCAGCTCATCTTCGACCTCAAGAACGTAAACCCTAAGGCGGCTATCTCTGTGAAGTTGGTTGCTGAGAGTGGTGTGGGTACCATCGCTGCCGGTGTGGCTAAGGCAAAGGCCGACCTCATCGTTATCTCTGGTGCTGAGGGTGGTACAGGTGCCAGCCCTGCATCAAGTATGCGTTTCGCTGGTATCTCTCCTGAAATCGGACTTTCTGAAACCCAGCAGACACTGGTGAAAAACGGTCTTCGCGGACAGGTTCGTCTGCAGGTAGATGGTCAGTTGAAGAGTGGTCGTGACATCATCCTGATGGCTTTGCTCGGTGCTGAGGAATTCAGTTTCGGTACGGCAGCCCTCATCGTTTTGGGTTGTGTCATGATGCGTAAGTGTAACTTGAATACCTGTCCTATGGGTGTTGCCACACAGGATCCTAAGCTCCGTGCGCACTTCCGTGGCAGCTACAAGTATCTTATCAACTACTTCCGCTTCCTCGCTGAGGAGGTTCGTGAATATCTGGCAGAGATGGGTTACACCTCATTGAACGATATCATCGGTCATACCGAGCTCATCGTCCGCAAGAAGGATGAGGAGATTGTTCCTACCGAGGGTTCGGATGCCGTAGAGCCAGAGGTGGCCAAGAGCATCAAGGAGAAGGCCGACTTGCTCGATTTCTCTCGTCTCTTGCATCGTGAGACAGGTCATTGCTCGCTCTATCATACTACCGAGCAGATTCATGACCTCGACAATGTACTCGACCAGCAGTTGATTCGTGGTGCACAGCGTGCCATCGAGAATCAGGAAGAAGTGAACCTCGATTTTGCCATCAAGAATACCGATCGTGCTGCCGGTGTGATGCTGAGCGGTATGATTGCCGAGAAATATGGTGAGGCTGGTCTTCCAGACAAGACCGTGAACGTGAAGTTCAAGGGTTCTGCAGGTCAGAGCTTCGGTGCCTTCCTGGTTAAGGGAGTGGATTTCAAACTCGAAGGTGAGACCAATGACTATTTCGCCAAGGGACTTTCAGGAGGTCGTGTTTCCATCCTTCCTCCTATCCGCAGCAACTTCTCTGCTGAGGATAACATCATCGCCGGTAACACCGGATTGTATGGTGCTACAAGCGGTGAGTTGTATATCAATGGTAAGGTAGGTGAACGCTTCGGTGTTCGTAACTCCGGTGCCATCGCCGTGATTGAGGGCGCTGGCGACCACTGCTGCGAGTATATGACGGGCGGTAGAGTAGTAGTGCTCGGTGAAACTGGCCGTAACTTTGCCGCTGGTATGAGTGGTGGTGTTGCCTACGTATGGGATAAGAACCACAACTTCGATTACTTCTGTAACATGGATATGGTGGAGATTAATCTCGTGGAGGATAGCACCTATCGCAAGGAGTTGCACGAGCTGATCCGTCAGCATTATCTCTACACCGGCAGTAAGCTTGCCCGTACTATGCTCGACGACTGGAACCACTACGTAGAGGATTTCATCCAGGTAGTGCCAATCGAGTACAAGCGAGTTCTCCAGGAGGAGCAGGTAAAGAAGTTGCAGCAGAAGATTGCGGATATGCAGCGAGATTACTGATTTTAAAATTAGAAAAAAGATGGGAAATCCAAAAGCATTTTTGACTATACCTCGCAAGGAAGCAGGTTATAGACCAATTCATGATAGAATCCTCGACTTCAGCGAGGTAGAACAGACATTGAATAGCAACGACCGCCGACAGCAGGCTTCACGTTGCATGGATTGTGGTGTGCCTTTCTGTCACTGGGCTTGTCCGCTGGGCAACAAGGCACCGGAGTGGAATGATGCCCTCTACAAGGGCGACTGGGAGCTGGCTTATCGTCTCCTCAATTCCACCAACGACTTTCCGGAGTTCACAGGACGCATCTGTCCTGCACTTTGCGAGAAGGCGTGTGTATTGAATCTCATGGATCATGAGCCAACCACCAACCGTGAGGATGAGTGTGCCATCGTGGAGCACGCCTTCTCTGAGGATTATGTACATGTTGAGATTCCTGAGCGTAATGGCAAGACGGTGGCTGTCATCGGTGCTGGTCCTGCGGGATTGGTAGCTGCCAACCAGTTGAACCATAAGGGATATAAGGTAACAGTATTCGAGGCACGTGAGAATGCTGGTGGTCTCTTGCGTTATGGTATTCCTAACTTCAAACTCAACAAGAGCATCATCGACCGCCGTCTTCGTCTTCTCGAAGAGGAGGGCATCGAGTTCAGATACAATCAGCAGATAGATGTAACTAAATTGCCAGAAGGCTTCGATGCCTATGTGGTATCTACCGGTACGCCAACGGCACGCGACCTGAAGATTCCTGGACGAGAGCTGAAGGGCGTTTATTTTGCCCTGGAACTTCTTTCTCAGCAGAACCGTATCCTCGCCGGTATGGAGTTCTCTAAGGACGAACTGGTTACCTGCAAGGGCAAGGATGTGCTGGTAATCGGTGGTGGTGATACTGGTTCCGACTGTATCGGTACCGCACATCGTCAGGGTTGCAAGAGCGTAACCCAGATTGAAATCATGCCTAAGCCAGTGGAAGGCCCAGAGGATCCTAAGAATCCTTGGCCAAACTGGCCTCGCACCCTGAAGACAACTTCCAGTCATGAGGAAGGATGCACCCGTCGCTGGAACATCAACTCTCTGGAGTTCCTGGGAAAAAACGGCAAACTGACAGGTGTGAAGGTTCAGCCTATCGACTGGAAACCAAACCCAGAGGGTGGTCGCCCGTTGATGGTAGAGGCTGGCGAACCGGAGATTATCAAGGCAGAGGCCGTATTTCTGGCCATGGGCTTCCTGAAGCCACAGCAGCCTGAATTTGCTGAGAATGTATTCGTGGCTGGCGATGCAGCAAGCGGTGCCTCTCTGGTAGTACGCGCCATGGCAAGCGGCAGAAAGATTGCTGCCCAGGTAGATAAGTTCCTGAACAAATAAATCGGTTATTTTTAACTATAAGTGTAGGGAGGTTGACCTCAGTGATGAGGTTTTCCTCCCTTTTTTCTTTCTCCTTCTCCCTCGTTCCGCCCTCATCACTCTCGTTCCGCCCCCGTTCCAGGCGGTTCCATCGCCTGTCCTATGAATAATAACCAACAAAAAAAGGGTTTTATTCGTGATTTCTCTCCATATTTTCCTTAATAATTTGGCATTCCCAAATATAAAGTGTAAATTTGCACTCAATATTTCGACTAATAATAATTAAACTAAGGAAATAACAGAAAATGAAAAAGAAATTATCAACCGTTCTTTTAGCATTGGCTGCCTTTATGCCAATGACAGCACAGAATCTTGTAAAGGGAGATTATGGTTATCTCTATTGTTACATGAGCGATAAGGGGGGAGTGGACAGCCTATGCCATTTCCCGTGATGGCTACAACTATCAGGACATCAATGATGGCAACCCTATCTTCAATCCAGAAGAGCATGCCCGCATTGAAGGCGGAACCCGTGATGCCTACATCACCCGTATGTACAATGGCAAAGGATACATCATGGTTACCACCGATATGTGCGTGCGCAAGAGCCACAAATGGGACAACTATGGCATCGATCTCCTGAAGAGTAAGGATTTGAAGAACTGGACCAGCGTTACCTTCGATTTCCGCAAGGGCATGCAGAACTTCTGCGATGCTGCCACAGCTACATCTCCTTATAAGGACTGGAGCACCATCAACCGTGTATGGGCACCTCAGATTTTCTGGGATCCTGACTATTGTTGGGAAAACGGTGAGAAGGGCGGATGCATGATTTACTATTCCATGCTTAACCGTGCTGAGGAGAAGTACGACCGCATGTATTACAGCTATGCTGACAAGACCTTTACCAAACTCACCACTCCTAAGCTACTCTTCGACTGGGGGTATGCTACCATCGATGCCGATATCAATTTCCTGAAGAGCGATGGTCTCTATCACATGCTCATTAAGAAAGAGGGTGGAAAGAGAGGTATCTTCACTGCTACCAGCAAATATCTCAATCATGGTTGGAGCGCTCCTGTCGATGATGACTTCGTAAGTTTCGAGGGAAGTAAACTGACAGAGGGAAGTTCTGCCTTCCAGCTTATTGGTGATGATACTTGGCGTGTGGCTTACATCCAATATAGTGATCATCCTAAGCATTACCGTATCTGCAAGGCAGATAAGTATCTTCGTAATTTCTCTGATCCTGTGGACATTAAGGGAGTTACGGCTCCTCAGCATGGCAGTTTCATGAGAATTACCAAGAAAGAGTACAAAATGCTCCTGAAATGGAACCAAGAATTTAAAAATATAGAAAAATAAGTGGATTTATTGTTAAGTGCATAGCCGTATAGAATATTTAAGGGATTTATGCTTGTTTGGTTTAGATAAGATGGGAAAAAATATGATTGTGCGCGCGTACATTATAATATGTAAAGCAAAATTTATATGCATATCGCTCTATTCAACATGATCCTAGTAAAATCTTTCACAGGTGTATTTGCTAAGTTGAAATGTAGTTTTATGTAATCCTCGGTAATGGGGAAAAATAGTCTTTAAAGTGAGCTTAATTGTTTATATGTGTTAAATTTTGGCTGAAATCTGAACTTTTTTGCGAAAAGATTTGGTGGAATGAAA
>ENA-OPFF01000200-OPFF01000200.1-human-gut-metagenome-genome-assembly--contig:-NODE-200-length-15214-cov-1.719111_pt1 | contig 15214 bp, 10 predicted proteins | sample MGYA00241713_ERZ501558 | MGnify/ENA primary metagenome ERZ501558 (study PRJEB25962, sample SAMEA2042429) | human gut metagenome | biome: human gut; feature: human-associated habitat; material: faeces...
GTAAAATCTCCCGTCAAGTCTGTGGCAAGAGTATAAGTTCCACCATTTTTTGCGACATTTTGCAAGTCGGCTACGGCAGCATCAACTACTTCAAATGGGTCATTTCCGGACAGATTGGGTAATTCAGCCCCCTCTTCTTTATAAATAATGACAGTTGAAGTGTTACCGCTTTCACGACTGATGGCTGTTACTTTGGCACCACTCTTCACTCTTACATTACCGGCTTTTACCTTCAATGTATTAACCGTAATCCCTTTATCAAGAACCAATGTATTTGCAGCAGTAGTTGCCGTTACTTCATCATAAGTAGCTGTTTCGCCATTGGCAGCCAAAGTTACGGTAGAAGAAGGCAGCTCTATCTCAAATTTAGGCGCAGTATCTAATTGCGGTACAGATACCAACACGTTTTCAGGTGCTGAATTACCACTAGCGCCAGTGCTCGCTTCTTTTATAGCAACAGTAGCAGTAGTAGAAATCTTTTCAAAGGATATGCTGACATTTTCTGCCGGTGTATTTTTTTTCGGTATTGAAACTGTAGGACTGGTTTCAGTTGGAGCCACATCAGTCACAGAAACCGAATTAGTTGTTGCTAAAGCATCGGCTACCGCTGATACACTTTCAACTGTTGTCGGTACACTTCCGGATACTTCGTCCAACGTTATAGTTGTGGTATAACGTTCGTTACGTTTAGCATCTAAAGCTTTTGTCTTTAAAACTTGGCTTGTAGAGCCATTACCAATGGAAAGTTCCAAGGCAGGATACTCGGCTACAGGCAACGGGAAATAGAATGTTTTACTGGTCACGTCATTGCCAGCAGTAAAATTTATAGTTATGGATGAGGAATTTGACGTTTCTGTGATTGTCAATGTAGGGATACCTTCGACGAATGCTATTTGTGCATTTCCAGCAATGGTTGGAACAGTAGTTTTTCCTTGAGCGGTCATAGAAGTCAATTTCGCCCAAGTATAGTCCTTCGGGATATTATTGACAGTTATGCTCATCAGGGCACCTGCATTTTTAAATGCCAGGACATTCTGTGCGCTCTCATTTATTTGGCAAGCCATAAGAGCACTGCTGTTTTCTCCTTCCTTATAATTATAGGTATCCTTCAACGTTAATGATATTTTACTTCCATCATAAGAAGCATCGCTGCCATAAGGATAAAAAGCAGCTTTCTTTACAGGATTCTCACCTTCCAGTACTCCTGAGAACCCTGCGTTCTTGGTCCCGGCTCCACTGGATAATGAATAATTAGTGTTAGTATATGTAGAAGAACTTCCATTCGTTACAAAAATGCCAATCTCGTCACCTGTACTCCAAACAACAGAATTGCCATTCATAGCAGTACGCGATTCAGCATCTCCCATAGTGGCACATACTTCATCAACGCCACTTTTCGCCACGCCCAAATCTTCATTGGAACAACCGGTTATTCCTAATCCAAGAACAGCCAAAGATGTGAACAATATCTTTTTCATACGTGTATGTTTTTAAATTATTTATTTCAATTACCAAGGATGTTGGTCATAGTCTTCTGTTCCACCACTTACTGCAAATCCTTTTTCCACTTCTACTTCGATAACCTCCACTTTAGGAGCCTCATACATTTCCATATTGTTTGTTTCCATAATTTCCGTACAATAAATTTAGATTATAATTTTTCAATGATTCTGTTCAGACATTATGCGCCCCAATTATGTAACATAGAATATTTTTTATAAAAAGATGCTATAATTGCCGTCTGTGGGCAGAAGATTCCTGGCGGTCCGGTGACATATACTGTGTCTCCGCAACCTCGACTTGACAGATAACGGGAAATAAGGATTCGCATTCCCGCTTGCAGTGTTGTTTTCATACGTCTGTAAATGTTAGATCAGTCTATCTTGTCAAAAGACTTTGCCTAACTCCCCCTCCTCTGTTCGGCGGTTAATAAAAAAAAGCGTGAGGGCTGTATCTTGTTTATCTTATCATCGGGCCTTCGCATTGCCTTGGTCTAGATAAACAACAGCCACCCACGCCATTAGGTATATAGATGCCACAGTAATGGCAGGTATATAACACAGACGTGAGCGTTGTTGTTATCATCTTCAGGTGAAATCAAAGTTGCGAAGTTTGACGATAGAAGATAATTTCAATAACGCTTCTTAAAATATATAACGTTCTACTACGCCATAGTAGAATAGTCGGTACAAATATAATAATTTCTTAAATAGGAAAAACGTTTCTTAGCGATTATTTTTAATAATTGCTACAACAAGCATTAAAAACACTTCTGTATTTCACAATAAATCGACTCAACATAACACCAATATTAATAGAAAGTTATAAGCAAATATACCCTCATGCTCTCACTAAGAAGTTAACATATTGATAATGAAATACTGAATGAATGATGATAGCATATTTCAAAAAGTATCTTTGCCCTCATGCCCTCATTCTACAGAACAAACAAAAAGAGTATATCTATCTGATAACCAACAACATGAACACATACAAAGTCTTAATTCAAAAGTTTATCAATCATCGCATTTTGAGCTTTTTCATCACAGTGTACTCTATTTTATAAGCATCCGATTACATTTTCATGCTGACAAGTTCTACTCATCGTACTTTGCTATTTGTTCTTTCTATTATTCGCAATTGCTTACTCACTAATGTGACTAACTCTAATCACAAACGTGACTAAAGTTAATCACAAGTGTGATTAAGTCTAACCACAAACGTGATTAAGCAATTTCCCATAGTAAAGAACTGCAATATGAATGACCGATTATCATATAATGATCTCTATATAAACTATCAAGAACTCCCTAAAATGCAGTAGTTACCGTTGTTTCTCCTAGCAAAATATGATAAGATTCGTGTATATAAAAGGGATCTTGTAGGCATTATGCCATTTTTCTTCACCTAAAACGGCAAAATAGACTCTTTTCTCATCTGAGTGATTTTGAAATGAATTCAGCTATATCACATTGAATATAAACATATTAAATAATAATCAGTATAATTAAACAGTGAGAGCATGAGGGCAAATTGTTTCTTCAAAAACATGCTACCATAATTCATTTAACACTCATTATCAATGGATTATATACATAATGAGAGCATGAGGGCATATTTGCTTATAACTTTCTATTGTTTTCTCCTTTCTTTATTCCTTGATATTACGGATATGTCTGACAGGAACACCGCCCACAACCGTATTTGCCGGAACCTCTCTTGTCACGATCAAACCTGCTGCAATGACAGCATTGTTTCCGATGGTTATTTATCGGATAAATGAAGAATAAGTGCTTTGTTTCTTATTCTATTTATCAAATGTAACTTGTACCATTAGAATGAAGAAGGCTGATTAGTATGAATGTGAATATGCTGCATATAAATTTTCAACCAAAACAATTATGGATTGCCGATGAAAAACTTAAATGTCTAATACATGGTTTAGATTAAGGAGAGGATTTTTCCTCTCCTTTTTTCCTTCCGATACGCCCCATTATGAGAATGTGCCGTTTGAAGTGCCGAATTCGTGGGTATGGTGTAGATTGGAAGATATAGCTTATGTTGCATCTGGAAGTACACCAGATAAAACATGCTTTGTAGAGAATGGTGTTCCTTACATTAAGATGTACAATCTCAGAAATCAAAAAATAGATTTTGCCTATCATCCACAATATATTACAGAAGAAGTGCATAATGGAAAGCTCCAGCGTTCGCGCACAGAAGTAGGAGACCTTATTATGAATATTGTTGGACCACCTCTTGGTAAACTTGCAATTATTCCTACAACATTGCCACAAGCAAATTTTAATCAGGCCGCTGTACTAATACGCCCTTACAAATTTAAAGAGGTGTTGGTATCATATCTAAAAGTCTACTTAGAGGAAATGTCAGAAATAAATTCTATTGCCACACGAGGTTCTGCCGGACAGGTTAATATATCACTGACACAATCTCAAAATATGCGAATACCAATACCGCCTTTAAATGAAGTTAGAAGGATAATTGAAGAGGTGTCTAAGTATGATATTTTGATTGATTCGCTCAAACAAAATATTACTGACATTCAAAATCTTATAGCCTATACCAAATCCAAAATCCTTGATCTTGCCATTCACGGTAAACTAGTACTGCAAGATCCGAATGACGAACCAGCCATTGAACTATTGAAGCGCATAAATCCCGACTTCACACCTTGTGATAACGGGCATTATACACAGTTGCCTGAAGGATGGGCTATTTGTAAAATGAAACAGATTACAAGTATAACGAATGGGAAGTCTCAAAAAAATGTTGAAACACTTAACGGTATATATCCAATTTATGGTAGTGGCGGTGTTATAGGTAGAGCTAATCAGTATCTTTGCATCGCAGGTTCTACAATAATTGGAAGAAAAGGTACAATTAATAATCCTATATTCGTAGAGGAACATTTTTGGAACGTTGATACAGCTTTTGGCTTGAAGGCTAATGATGCTATACTTGATAAATATCTGTATTATTTCTGCTTATCATTTGATTTTAGCAAATTAGATAAAAGTACGGCTATGCCCAGTTTAACAAAAACATCTATTGGTAATGTTTTAATACCCATACCGCCATATAAAGAGCAAGAACGAATTGTGGCTAAAATAGATATGGTGCTTGATACGATGAATGAAATATTACGGGCTGTATAAACAATCCGTTTTTGTTCTGCCTTCGGTGGTATAGGTATCTCTTATTTTGAGTATTCAGAAATCCAATATCGTTTATGAGTGTCACCTATCAATCTGGTTACACTCATAAACATTGCCACATAATCAATCTCAATATCACTGTGCATTTTTAGAATCTTCATTACTGATGATTTTACCTTGAAAGGAAAAACAACTAGTTTTGAATCTGTTGTAAAATCATCAAAGATTATACAAGGAAGATTTGAGCATATCCCTGTCGTTTCATTGGTATAACCAATTATAAAAGACTTACCTGCGGTTAAGACTGGTATTGAGTAGGAATCATCATAAGCCGTTGAATTTATAATATAAGCAGTAGGTTGTTCATAATCTACAACTTATTCAAGCCTGCACATAGCCCATCCTTCAGGCAACTTCTTATCATGTTCGATATATTCTCTTATATTGTTACTGTATTCATTATAAATCAATGTAGTATGGTAACAAAATTCAAAAATCATTTGGCAAAGACTAATCTCGCCAAGAACACCGTTACATCGTATGTGTGGACGGTACAGTATTTCCTCAATCATTATGGAGAAGTAAACAAGAAGAACCTTTTGGCATACAAGGGGTATTTGGTGGAGAACTTCAAACCACAGACGGTTAACCTGCGATTGCAAGGAATTAACAAGTATCTGGAGTTTACGAAACAAGAAAAACTAAAAGTGAAGTTCGTAAAAGTACAGCAAAAGAACTTCTTGGAAAATGTAATCAGCGATGCTGATTATAAATTTCTTAAAGCCCAACTTAAAGTAGATGGTTATGAGGAGTGGTATTTTATTGTGTGGTTTATGGCGGCTACCGGAGCACGTGTTAGTGAATTACTCCACATCAAAGCGGAACACATTAAAGTGGGCTATCTTGATTTATATAGTAAAGGCGGAAAGATTCGACGACTATACATCCCCAAGAATCTACGGACAGAATCTGAAAAATGGTTGAAAAACCAAGGCTTGACATCCGGTTACATCTTCCTGAATCGTTTCGGACAGCGTATTACTACTCGCGGAATCGCTTCCCAACTCAAGCATTTTGCAGAAAAATACGGAATGAACAAGGAGGTAGTTTATCCTCATTCGTTCCGTCACCGTTTTGCCAAAAACTTCCTTGACCGCTTTAATGACCTTGCTCTACTAGCCGACCTAATGGGGCATGAAAGCATAGAAACTACACGCATCTATCTACGTCGCACTGCCAGCGAACAGCAGAAGATTGTGGATAAAGTGGTTAACTGGTAAAGTCGCATCAGCCTTTAGAAGTGTATTCATTTACACTTCTAAGGCATTTTGAATGTTATCAAGAACAGAGAATAGTTCTTCTATCTTTTGAACAATGCGTTGTTGTTCGGCAAGTGGAGGAAGTGGCATTTCAATTTTATGTAAAGCATTGGAAGATAGTCCAAGTAATCCAATACCTTTCCCTCCTATCAGATTGTTTTCCTTTAAATATGCAAATGTGTAGTAATAAAATGGCACACATAAATCTATCTTTGGACGAAGTCTATGAATATGATTTTGAATGCAAATATCGTAATCATAATTCCATATTGCAGAGCGTCCAATATCTCCACCTTCGCATACAAGTAAATCACCCTTCGTAACAGTGCATTTATTCAATTCGCTTTCTTTGAATGGCATTTGTTTTATTGCTGTAAAATCAAACTTATTCCAGTACACATTGGATGTGGTTAAATAATCCTTGAATATACCTTCTTTGTTTGACGAATTGAGTGCTTTGCCTGTATTGTGGCTAAAAAGTTCTCCTAGAATAGTTTCTATCCATCCAACGGGATAATGCCCGTTATCACAAGGTGTGAAGTCGGGATTTATGCGCTTCAACAGTTCAATGGCTGGCTCGTCATTCGGATCTTGCGGCACGAGTTTGCCGTGAATAGCAAGATTGAGGATTTTACTTTTTGCCTGCTTGATAGTTGTTTGTAAATCTTCCTTGCTATTCTTGATAGTATCAATTAAAGAAATCCACTTAGCCACCTCTACAACAATTCTTTCTTGTTCCTTTAAGGGTGGAATAGGTATCATTAATTGCGAAAGCTTTTGAGCATTGATATTAGACTGATTAACAGCATCCGTTTTTACATTATAGCACCAATTACGATAATAGCTGCTATTCATTACAGTATTAAGGTAGTCTGAAAAAATCAATATCGGTCTAATGCGAATAAGATAGCCAGCATATATGGCTGGTTGTTCTTTCTTATAGATTGCCGTTTTCCCTACCCATTCACTACTGTTTGTGCGATTGAACAGTAAATCGTCTTTTTCAAGTGAGTACAGCTTAATATCTTCATTATTTGACGAATACACTAAATTAGAATAATCGATTGTACCGACATTAGTAATATTCCCCATTCGCAAGACAGCTATTTTTCCCACACTTAAAGACTTCTCTGAAGTTCCGTATTTCAATTCGCACACAATATCTTCTAAATTGCACCATTCCCACCCATTTGGTAACAAATAGGGATAATGGGGCGTATCGGAAGACTTTGCAGACTTCTTACTCCGTTTGATTTTGCCTTCTTTTATCAGTCGTTCTTTTTCAGCCTTGATTCGTTCGAGCAGAACTGATGCTGGTTCATCGTTGGGATCTTGGGGTACAAGTTTTCCATGTATCGCAAGGTCGAGTATCTTTTGACGTAACGCTTTTGTATCCATCGTTATATTTCTGTTTGTAATTGTGCAGTTTTGGCTGCACAATTACTATTCATGTTCTTCCAGTTTCTTTAATTCCTCATTTTCTTCAAACTCTTCAATCCATTCCTTCACCTTAGCTTGCAATAAAGCCTTGTTGGGGAGATAGAGTTGATAAGCAGAAGCATAGATGTTAGCATCCTTAGGCAAGGTAAGTTCCACTAGTGCATCGTTCTTCTCCTTACACAGTAGAATACCAATTGTCGGCTTTTCAAAGTCTTGTTTGACATAGCGGTCGTAATAGTTGACATACATCTGCATCTGCCCAAGGTCTTGGTGAGTTAGTTTGTCTATCTTCAAATCTATAAGCACATAGCATTGTAGCAAACGATTGTAAAACACCAAGTCAACAAAGAAATGCTGCTCATCAAATGTGAACCTTTTCTGCCTTGCTTCAAATAGAAATCCTTTGCCAAGTTCTAATAGGAATTGCTGCATCTTGTTGATAATGGCATTCTCTAATTTAGACTCTGAATAAACTGCATCGGGTTTTAGACCAAGAAACTCTAATGTGATGGGATTCTTGATAATGTCTGATGGTTTCCCAATAGATTGTCCTTCCTTAGCCAACCGCATTACTTCATCTTTGTTACGGCTCAAAGCCAATCTCTCATAAAGACAGCTTCCTACTTGACGGCTGAGTTGTCTTTTAGACCATTGTTGTTGAGTACATTCTATTTCATAGAAACTGCGGGCATCCGGATTTTCCACCCTCATCAGTATAAGATAATGAGACCATGAGAGAGCGAATGTCGTTTCAGAAAGATGTTCCTCTGCCTTCGGATAATCGGCTAACCACTGGTTAGCCTTTTGACTCGGCTTTGGACAACCACTGGTTAGCCCTTTAGAAAAAACAATATAAAACTGCCGTATATTCTTAAGCGTTGAATATGACCATCCATCTCCCAACCTATCAGTCAGACGTTTGGAGAGTTCTTTCAGCACCGCCTTTCCATATTCGGCTCTTGTCTCCCCCTTTTGCTCATATTCTACTATATATTGTCCGATATGGAACTTAGTATAAACCTCAGCTATATTGACGGCTGTTGCCACACGTTCCCTTGCCTGCGTGACAAGGTCAACAACCTTCAAGAACAGGTCGTTTATATCTTTATCATTTGTGATAATCTCTTTTCCCATAACTCAATTTTCTTCAATATTCGCAAGTAGCTTTTCAAGTTCAACCACAGCAGCACTTATCGTTTGGCTTTTATCCTTTATATCAGCCATCAGTTCTGCCAATGAACGGTTGTCCACCTCACCACCTTGCTTTATCCAAGTAATGTCAAGACTTGTTTTGTCTCTGGCAATAATTTCATCTACAGGGTATTTACGCCAACGACCTTGCGGATTATTTTCTGCATCGTATGTCTCTACTCGATTATTATAGCAAGAAACAAAATCATCCAAATGGTGCCGTTCCAGTTTATTGGTGGCAAGCGTATGCTTTATATCTGTACGGTAGTCGTAAAACCATATTTCCTTGGTCGGTTGTCCTTTGCTGAAAAACAACACGTTGGCTTTTACGCCTTGGGCATAGAAAATACCTGTAGGTAAACGCAATATAGTATGCAAATTAAAATCCTGCAATAAGCGTTTACGAATAGTCTCACCTGCTCCAGCCTCAAAGAGAACATTATCAGGAAGTACAACTGCTGCACGTCCTCCCGTTTTGAGCATAAGCATCATGTGCTGGAGGAAATTTAACTGGTTATTCTTGGTCTCTACATAAAAATCCGGGCGGTTAATATCCACCGATCCAGCCGGACGAGTTCCAAAAGGAGGATTGGCAAGAATCACATCTACAAGAGTTGACGGTTCTTTTTCCAAAGAATCCTCACAAACAATCGGACTACGGTCTGTACCAATACCATGCAAATAAAGATTCATGGAAGCAAGCGTCACCACTAAAGGCGTATTATCCACACCATGCAAAGCTTTGTCACGCAAGAAATCACGTTTTTCTTTACTTGCTGACTGACCTTTCATATAATCGTAAGCTGTAAGCAAGAATCCACCCGTTCCACAAGCCGGGTCACAAACCGTTTCCCCCATTTGCGGATTGATACAATCTACCATTGCCTGAATAAGTGGACGAGGAGTAAAATACTGTCCTGCCCCGCTTTTCTTGTCTTGTCCATTCTTTTCAAGAATGCTTTCGTAGATAGCTCCTTTCACATCACCGTCCATAATAAGCCATTGCTCCTCATCAATCATGGTGATGACCTTTTTCAGATAAACAGGCTTGTCTATCTTGTTTTGCGCCTTCGTATAAATCGTACCTATCAGATTATCCTGCTCACTAAGCAATTTAAGGGTCTCTTCATATTGTTTTACCAAATCCAAGCCATCAAGTACTATCAAATCTGCCCACTGATAACCAGTTGGAATAGCCGACTCTTCTCCAAACATTTCTACATTTTCGGCATCCATCTTCAAGAATAAAAGATAGGTCAGTTGGGTAATATAATCAGTAAATCCAATTCCTTGTCCGGCAAGAGTGGTTGCCAGATTCCATACTTTTTTGGTGAGCGATTGCTCTGTTGTATTATTTGTTGCCATTTCTTTATGCTGCTTTTCTTAAAACTACAAATGTGTAAAGTGAATGAAGTGCCTCGTCTGCCTTCTGCATATTGCCAAACGCTCTAATCATTTGGGCTGCATGGGTAGCATCATCTTCACGAATATCTCTGATAGTACAAGCTCCGTTAGAAGCGATGTAATCCACAATACGACTGATAACCTCTCGCTGTTTGTCAGTTATTTCACGCTGGGTTTGTCCTAACCAAAGATTGAAAAACTGTTTAGAGGTAGTAACTACACTATCCAATCGTTCGATTTGGTGGAAAGCAAAGCGCACAAGTTGTATGATATTGGTCAATGCATCGCTTTCTTCTTTGGTTGTGGAACGCCTTACCGCTTTAAGATTAACTATGGCATAAGAGTTCCAAAGTTGTTTGGAAGTGAAATGGTTGTTTGCCATTTTGAGTTTGTTCTCCAAATCCTTCAACATAGAATAGGTGATAGGTGTTCCTTCATTATTATATATAATGCGTAGTGCTTCTATTTCATCGCTGCGTTCTTTGCAAAATTCCTCGAAAGCTTCTATCGTACTTTTTGCTTCCTCAATGGAAAATCCCTTGGAGATAAGCGTATCTTCACCCGGCATCAATGTATTGACGAATCCGGCTGCAAGTATAAGAAGGAATTTCCGAGCATCCGCATGATTGGCAAGCGGAGCGACTAGCCCCTTACGTTCATTGTTAGGCTCATCAGTGCTTACAAACAGTGGAAGAATGCCTTTCTCCAACGCATCGTATATTCTGACAGAAAGCTCCTTCATGTCATCATGAGACAAACGGACAAACTCTTTCCGTTGCGAATCATCCGCCTTGTTGTATATTCGGGCAAGCGTTGCCGCAAGCCGTTTGAGATACTCGTCTGGAATATAGCCATGACTCATACGTTCTAACAGCTCCTTTAGAGTAATCGTCTTTGTTATAGGACCATCATCTATAGGTGCCACTGTTTGCACATGTTCCGTCACACCTACCGCATCAACCAAATAAAAACAATCCTTACTGAATGCGTTCGGGGTAACATTGCGAAGTTGCTCATCACCAATAGTACGCACTCCACGCCCTTTCATCTGAATATACAAAGGCAATGACTCCACATCACGCATGAACATCACCACTTCCAGCGGCTTTACGTCTGTTCCTGTGGCAACTAATGTGCAGGTCACTGCAATACGGAAATCCTTGTCGTTACGGAATTGGCGTATCAGTTCGTTACTGTCGCCTGCCGAATAGGTAATTTTCTGAACAAAGCGGCCATCAGTCCGTCCAAACACCTCTTTAGCTATTTGTACGATATTTGTAGCGTGAGCTTCATTGAGAGCAAAAATCAATGTTTTGGGCAAATAGTCCATATTTGGTTCACGTTGCGGGTCATTAAACAACTCTGTATAAACCACATCCCGATAGGTCGAAAGGACTAACTTTATCTGTGCCGGATTGATAATACTCCGATTAAGTTCTTTATTTGTATAGATTTTGGTTTCCTTACTACTTACAATCTTAACCTCACCTGTATATCTTGTTTCTTCTTTAAATTTCTCACCCTCTAATATAGCCCCACCCGTTTCTGTGACTTGCGTTTTTATTCTATATACCCGACAATCCACATTCACGCCATCAACAATACTCTTTTCCAATGTGTAGTTAACAATGCAGTTATTATTGAAGAATGCCATTGTTTCAGGGATAGGAGTTGCGGTCAGACCAACCAATCTTGCCGTATCGAAATACTCCAGCACCTTGCGCCAGTTCCCATAAATGGAGCGATGGCACTCGTCTATGATAATCATATCAAAGTAGTCGTGCGGTAAGTTGGGATTAGGAGGCAAGGTTACTTCTTCTATAGGTTCATTCTCGTCATCATCATTATCCTCAATAGTTTCTCCTTTCAAGAATGAGAATAGACGTTGTATTGTAGAAATAACGACATTGCTATCAGAAGGAATAGAAGACGAGCGAAGGCGATTGACCGTAAAGATAGTATTGAAAGCCTCCCCGTTCTCTGTCAGACGGAAAGTCCCAAATTCTCCTTCTACTTGTTTTCCAAGATTATTTCGGTCTACAAGAAACAACACTCTACGCATTGGTGTATAAGAAAGCATCCGGTAGGCAGCAAGACAAGCAGTATATGTTTTACCCACACCGGTGGCAAGAACCATCAACGCCCGATTTTGCCCGGCACGGAAACTCTTTTCAAGTTCTGTTACCGCCTCATATTGGCAATCACGCAGCCCTTTCTTTTTCAATGTAGGGAGTCCGGCAAATGCATCTTCAATTCCCAGCCTCTTTACCAATTCATGTGGTGTAGGGATATTCATGATCTGCTTGAAACAAAAATCTTGTTCACGAAAATCACAGCAATATAGTTCCTTACCATTCGAGGTGAAGATAAAAGGCAATGGCTTTTGATATGCCTGATAGATATTCGGAACACTTCTTGCGTATAAGGCTGCTTGCTCGCATACTTTGGAGGCAAAAGCGTCTGTTTCTTCACGCTTAGCTTCAAGTACCCCTACTGCTTTTCCATTAATGAAAAGGAAATAATCTGCCTCAAGATTTCCTTTCAATAAACCTTCTCTTATGGCTACAGCCGTACAAGTAGGTTCATAATCCTCCCTGTTGACTACTTTCCAACCAGCATCGGCAAACCACTGGTCTATCTTTATTCTTGCTTTTTCTTCAGGAGTCATGTTCTTGATATTGTAAATTATCGGAAGCTTATGTCAAAAAACAAATTGATATTCAAAGCTATAACTTTACTCTTTCAATAATTGATTCGCTCTAAGGAAATTCACAAACGAATCAATAATTTTAGAATTACGATTAATAATATCAGTTTCAGTAAAATCACTATATGAATTACTTATCTCTGCCAATTCTACAATTTGAGAGCCATTCTTTTCCTGACCATTAGCAGTGGTAAAACCTTTATAATATTTTACTTTATCTACAAAGCGATAGTCGGAAGCTCTGATATTCAATCTTTTCTCAAGAAGAACTTTATTCCCAAGTATTTCTACATTCTGAGGATTTGATAAGCTTTTTTCTTTATCCCGTCTGTTTCGTGCATATATATGTTCTATATCGAATCTAGTTTCCAATGACAATAATGATTGATTATCATGTTGAAAAGCCCACCAAGTAATCATTGATTTTGTAATCGCACGACTATTATTGAATACATAATTTGTTATTTGCGCACGATAACGTTCTTCTGAAAATTTGAAATCTGAGAATGTTACTTCTTCGCCTTTGATTATTTTAACCATTTCCGCATACACAGGGGTACGCAAAGAATTAACACCTGGATTAGTTATAGCATACGCCCATATGAAAGCTGTTATACAGTCCAAGAAACGACAAAAAGCATTTTCTTCTATTTCATCATTTTCATCACGATGGTACATAAAATACACAGAAGTGATATACGTCCACATTCCATTAGGAGCATAACTAAGTACGAACAAACGCTTTAGAACTTTATCTGAGAAACGTTCTGTTTCTTGATTGTTAACATCTTGCCAAAATTTGGCAAGGCTTACAAGATTACTCAATGTCTTTGGCTGATGCAAAAGAGGATAACTGCCATCTCCTTCATAAAACTTGCGCAAAGCTTCTGTTGTTGATGATTTTATCTCTGCAAGTGCTCGTTCATAATACATATATCTTGTAAACAATTCATCTAATGGTGTACCATAAATTGGATGAAACACTTCGCTAGTAATCTTATCTAGATTTTTCCACGTTTCTATAAATTCATCTTTTTTGCCAAATGATGAATAATATTTATAAAGTTGCGCCTTAAAAATATCTGCATCAGAGAGAGGTTTCCCTCTATCATTCAAGGTTGAGAAAATTCTTAACGCCGTATTTTGTGATTCTGCCTCTATTGGTAAAAGGACACAGTTATTCAACACACGAGCCGGGAAATATGCAAAATAAGATGGATAATTACTTAGAAAAGCATCTATCTTTTCAACGAAAAAATTGAAATTCTTTGCGTAACGACTTTTTTTGCCAATTCCTTGTCCATCTTTCAATATTGCAATAAACTCTTCTTTATCTTCATCTGTAGCAACTTGTGAATTGATTTTCAGAGCAGATGTTTCAAACTCCCCAAATTCATTAGCTCTCCAAATACATTTTTCAATATCCTCCTTCATCCGTTTTGAGCGAGAGTCTTTCATACTACCTAGTTTATTATAAAAAGCCCTTAACAAAAGCATAAGTGTCGTTAAACGTTGCTGCCCATCAATTACCTCCATTTGGTTTCTATTCTTAAATGTTACTATGGGACCAAGAAAATACTCTTCATCGTCAACAAATTGGTCACAGTCATCATTTGGGAAAGAGAACGAAAACAAATCGTCCCATAAAGTTTTACACTCCATCTCACCCCACGCATATGGGCGTTGGTAATCAGGTATAAGGAAGTTGTATTTCGATTCTTGAAAAAGGCTTTTCACCTTTTTCTGTTCAATATTTAAGTTTGCCATCTTATTGCTTATTTTTATATTCTAATCAATTAAACTCAATAATAACATCAGAAAGGCTTGTATATTATTACCTATCTTTTTTATCAATTATTAAGTCCTTCAAATCTACCTGCAATATCTCTGCAATCTGTTGTAGAATATCCAAATTAGGCTGAATCCGATTACAAGCATAGGCATTTACCATGCTGAAACTCTTATCAAGCTGTTTCGCCAACCACGTCTGAGAGATACCTTTTTCCAAAAGAACCGCCTTTATTCTATTTAGCTTCACTGTTTGGTACGATTTTATAATGCAAATGTAGTGAATTATATTCAATATCTGGATTATTATTGTACTTTTGTAGCTATATGAATCCCCAACTTATGGCGTGAAAATCAAAAAGATGATAAGAATATGCACAACATAGTTCGTAAACATATAGAAGGAGAAATTTCAATGGACGAAGTTAGGCGATTGATTGACGAACTATAAAAAGAAGCAACATTAACTATCGAATTGTACAATTAAAAAAACAATGGAATTAGTCTATTAAAAAAAGATGAATCACAACGGCATATTCTCACTATCTTTTCCCGAAGCCAAGACAATTATTGTTTCTGGTGATATTCATGGAAACTTTAATCAGTTGGTGTTCAAACTCTGTATCCAATATCAGCTTACAGACACTTTGCTAATTGTAGCCGGGGATTGTGGCTTCGGCTTCGAAAAG
>ENA-OPFF01000209-OPFF01000209.1-human-gut-metagenome-genome-assembly--contig:-NODE-209-length-14633-cov-1.570929_pt1 | contig 14633 bp, 9 predicted proteins | sample MGYA00241713_ERZ501558 | MGnify/ENA primary metagenome ERZ501558 (study PRJEB25962, sample SAMEA2042429) | human gut metagenome | biome: human gut; feature: human-associated habitat; material: faeces...
TCCAGCTTCGGTGTCACCAAAGTAAAGACTAAGGAAGATATACAACCCGCCATCGAAAAAGCTTTCAAGGAAAGTGACGAAGTAATGATTGAAGCCTTTATGAGAGGAACGGAAATCACCTGCGGCTGTTACAAGACCTCGGACAAGGAAGTGGTATTCCCCATCACCGAGGTGGTGAGTGCCAACGAATTCTTTGACTATGGAGCCAAATACAATGGAGAATCACAGGAAATCACCCCTGCCCGCCTGCCCGAAGATACAGCCGAACGTGTACGTCTGCTCACTTCGGCCATTTATGACATTCTGGGGTGCTCCGGCCTTATCCGCATTGACTATATCATTACCGAAGGCGAAAAAGTAAACTTGCTCGAAATCAATACCACCCCGGGCATGACAGCTACCAGCTTCATTCCCCAACAGGTGCGTGCCGCAGGATTGGATATAAAAGATGTGATGACTGACATTATAGAAAATAAATTTTAGTGATATCACTGACTAACCTTTATAAATTATGAACATACCAGCTGAATTTAACGAGATTCGTCCGTACACTCCCGAAGAGTTACCGCAAATCTATGAAGAATTAATCGCTGACCCCGTTTTCCGGACAGTGGTAGAGTCTGTTATGCCGGGCGTACCTTTCGAAGGTCTTGCCATGAAGATGCGTCAATGCAAAACAAACCTGGAATTCCAAAAAGCGTTCTTTTACGGACTATTATGGGATTTAGTGAAAAAAACAGCCAACGGACTGACATTCGACTGTTCCGCCTTGTCCGACTTAACCCGGAACTACACTTTCATCTCCAATCATCGTGATATTATTCTGGACTCGGCTTTTCTATCTATCCTACTGATAGACAACGGAATGACAACCGTAGAGATCGCCATCGGCGACAACCTGCTCATCTACCCATGGATTCATAAGCTGGTACGTGTCAATAAATCATTCATCGTGAAACGCGGCCTCAACATGCGGCAGAAACTGGAAGCATCTGCTTTGATGTCGCGCTACATGCATTTCGCCATGAAGGAAAAACATGAGAATTTATGGATAGCGCAACGTCAGGGACGTGCCAAAGATTCCAATGACCGTACCCAAGACAGTGTATTGAAAATGATGGCCATGGCAGGTGAAGGCGATGTTACCGAAAGACTGAAAGAACTGAACATCGTTCCGCTCGCTATCTCTTATGAATATGACCCATGCGATTTCCTGAAAGCCAAGGAATTACAACAGAAACGGGATGATCCCTATTTCCAGAAAAGTCCCGAAGACGACCTGATCAATATGCAGACCGGCCTTTACGGATACAAAGGACGCATCCATTTCCAGACTTCCGCCTGTCTGAATCATGAACTGGACGAACTGAAAGAACACAATTTGCCTAAATGTGATTTGTTTACCGCCATATCGGAAACCATAGACCGGCATATACACAGCAGTTACCGCTTGTTTGCAGGTAATTATGTGGCGTGTGACCTCTTGATGGGAGACAACCGTTTCACGGCCGAGTACACAGAAGAAGAAAAAGAGCACTTTGAAAAATATCTGGAACAGCAGATTGCCAAAGTCGATCTTCCCAACAAAGACACCGCCTTCCTGCGTCATGCTTTGCTGACTATGTATGCCAATCCGCTCATCAATTACCTGAAAGCGGCAAAAGGATAAGAACGTTTACCGTAAAGGGTGGATTTTACAGTCCACCCTGAAAAAGAAAATAATAAACATGAGGAAAGTCGTTATTTTATCTTTTCTAACCTCTTTGCTTCTCGGCGCGTGCGGTGAAGACGACTATGTATATCCTAATGTTCTGACAGATATGATCGACTTGAAAACCGATCATACAGGAACCGGACGATATCTGATAACGGACGAAGGGACAGAGTGGCGCATCCAGTCACGTACCGGTCTTGACGGACTGGCACCAGACACCACGTACCGCACGGTTACCATGTACGCTCCATTGACAGACTCGGAAGAAGCAGAAAAAGAAGCCATGCTTTACAATACCCAACTGGTTATTTCTCCTGTTCCCTTGTCCGAATCTAAATTCAAGGAGATAAAGACAGACCCGGTAGCCATTCAAAGCATCTGGCGGGGTGGGAATTACCTGAACCTGATTTTACAAGTCAAAGTCAAAGATCAGAAGCACGGCTATCACTTTATTGAGAACAAACTGGAGAACAAAGATGGAGAACAAACATTATACTTGACACTCTATCATGACAGGAATAATGACATCGAAGGTTTCAACCGTAAAGTCTATCTGTCTGTTCCCTTATGGGCATACGCCGGCAAGCTGCATAAAGGCGATAAGATTGTATTCAACATCCGTACTTACAAAGAAGGTATGACCAGTCGTATCTTTTATTTTTAGCAAACAAAAACATCAAAACATTCCATTTTATGATAAAGACCATTTATTTCATATTCTTCATCTGCGCATTCTCACTAGGATTATGGGCATGTACCGGCAAAGACAGTGACAAATTCAAGAATCTTTCCTCTGACCAGTTTGAGGAAATGATACAGGACAAGACCATCCAACTGATTGATGTACGCACGGTAGCCGAATATTCCGAAGGCCATATACCGGGCAGCATCAATATCAATGTATTGGACAATGAGTTTGGCACAAACATCGAGAAGCTTCTTCAAAAAGACCGTCCCGTAGCCGTTTATTGCAAAAGTGGAAGGCGCAGCCGCAATGCGGCCAATATTTTGGTAAAAAAAGGATTCAAAGTGTATAATCTGGATAAGGGTATCCTGGACTGGAAGGAATTAGGGAAGGAAATAAGTTTTTAACCGTTTTTTCCTTCAAATTCTTCATTATGGTTTAGCAAGTTGATTTACTGTCACTTATTATGAAGGATTTTTTTTCAATCCTTCATAAATTCTTCATCTCTGTAAGTTTGTTCCAGCCCCGTCCGGTCTTCTATTTCCGAAGCGATACCTTTTCCTCTTGAATGGCAATCTTGCCACGCGCTATCTTATATAGTCAAGCCAAGGATACACACAGTTTTTCGTCCGATAGAAATCGTTGCGCTGCCCTTTCCTGTTTATCGTTTCACCTTAGTGATGAAGTTTTATCACTAAGGTGATCAATTTTCATCACATGGGTGATACTGTTTCATCACACAGGTGAAACGATAAATAAAAAAGAAAGTATACGTCATTCCGACTGCCGGTTATTCCACCCCTTCCAGCATTCTCTTTAAAACAACTGTAGCAGAAATTTCCCGGTTGGCCGCTTCAGGAATAACCAACGAAGTAGGCGCTTCAATCACCTCATCGGTCACAATCATGTTTCTTCTCACCGGCAGACAATGCATAAAGAAAGCATCGTTTGTCACTGCCATGTGCGCCGCATCTACCGTCCAACTCATATCCTTGCTCAGGATCTTTCCATAGTCGGCAGGACGGGTGACACCGGGACATGCCCAGTTCTTGGCATAAATAAAGTCAGCCCCTTCAAAAGCTTTCATCTGGTTATATTCCACCTTCGCGCCACGGACAAACTTCGGGTCTAGCTCATAGCCTTCGGGATGAGTAATGACAAAATCCACATCGGCCTCGTTCATCCAGTCGGCAAACGAGTTAGGTACAGCCTGAGGTAATGCACGCGGGTGCGGCGCCCAAGTCAATACCACCTTGGGACGGTCTTTCTTTTTATATTCTTCAATAGTAATCAGGTCGGCGAAAGCCTGCAACGGATGACCGGTAGCGGCTTCCATGGAGAATACAGGCTTGCCGGAATATTTTATGAACTGATTCAGAATCTTTTCAGTATAATCATCCTCGCGGTTCTCAAAATGAGCGAACGAACGCACACCGATGATATCACAATAAGAAGCCATCACCGGAATAGCCTCCAGTAAATGTTCACTCTTGTCGCCATCCATAATGACACCGCGCTCTGTTTCCAGCTTCCATGCACCTTGATTCACATCGAGTACAATCACATCCATCCCCAAGTTACGAGCTGCCTTCTGGGTACTCAAACGGGTACGCAGACTGTTGTTGAAGAAAATCAACAGACAAGTCTTATGCTTTCCCAGGGTTTCATATTTGTAGCGGTCTTTCTTGATTTCGAAAGCTTCGGCAAGGGCACTCTTCAAGTCGCCCAAATCGTGTACGTTTGTAAAGTATCTCATAATTTTTTCATTTATAGTATTATTGTCTTATTTGTCCATCCCCCTGAATAATCCACTTGTATGTGTTCAGTTCCTCCAGGCCCATCGGACCACGAGCGTGAAGCTTCTGCGTGCTGATACCTATTTCCGCTCCCAATCCGAACTCACCTCCATCGGTAAACGAAGTAGGCACATTCACATAAACACAAGCCGCATCCACCATCTTCATAAAATAATCGGCCGCCCGGTCATTCTCCGTCACAATACATTCACTATGTCCCGAACCATAAATAGAAATGTGGGCCACAGCCGCCTGTATGGTCATAGTCGCCGTCACTGCCATTTTGTAGTCCAGAAACTCTGTTCCGAAAGTATCCGTAGAAGCATGTTTCAGCAAGTGGGAAGGGTAAGAAGTTTTCAGATAATTATAACACAAGTCATCGGCATAGATTTCCACGTTGTCCTGCTGCAAATCGCTACAAAGAGTGGAAAGGTCGGTCAGCCGGTTCACATCTATAATCAGACAGTCCAAGGCATTGCACACGCTGACACGGCGTGTCTTGGCGTTGCGGATAATGGCGGCTCCTTTCGCCACATCACCCTCCTTGTCAAAATAAACGTGACATACACCGGCTCCTGTCTCGATAACGGGAATCGTGGCGTTCTGCCGCACATAGTCTATCAGCCCCTTGCCGCCCCGGGGAATAATCAAATCCACATAGCCACGGGCATGGAGCAGTGCATCAGCCGAGTCATGTCCTGCCGGCAACAATGCCACCAGATAAGGAGACAAGTGGGCTACATCCAGCAATGTATTCCGGATAATCTCCACCAGAATACGGTTGGAGAAATCGGCATCGCTTCCCCCTTTTAATATACAAGCGTTGCCTGACTTGAAACAAAGTGCAAACACATCCAAAGTCACATTAGGACGAGCTTCATAAATAATGCCTATCACCCCGAAAGGCACACTTACCTTGGTCAGCTTCATGCCATTGGGACGCACAGTCTCATTCAGTATTCTCCCCGACGGAGAAGGCAACGTGGCTACTTGCCGTATGCCTCCAGCTATAGCGCGAATACGTTCCGCCGTCAGTTTCAAACGGTCATATTTGGGATTTAAGGGATCCATCGCCGCCAAATCTTTGGCGTTCTCTTCCTGAATCCGATCCGTAGCAGCCTCCACCCTGTCGGCCAATGCATACAAAGTGTCATTGATGATCTCCTCCTTGCAGAAAGCAAGAGATCCTTTTGCCTGCCGCACCTGTTTAAAAATATCTTTTATCTGTTCCATAGTCACTTCATTTTATCTAAATCATTACCACACCGCATCAGTCCAAATACAAATAATCATAGTGTACCATAGGTTTCTGCCCATGTTTCCCCTGCAATGCACGTGCTTCTGCCGAATCAAATCCGATGCGTCCCACTCCTATCTGCCTGCCCCGGTGGTCTATGATTTTCACTATATCATCTTTTTCAAATTCCCCTTCTATGCGGACCACTCCCACAGGAAGCAGGCTTACCGCCTTATGTCCTTTCAACACTTTCACGGCCTGTTCGTTCAAATGCAACTCGCCTTTCGCAAAGCCTTCGCTGTGGGCAATCCACTTCTTCACGCTGGATACTCCGCCTTCTGCCGGAATAAAGCGTGTACAAACCGTCTCTGCCGGATGTTGCAGCAAATCGACCAGAATATGGTCTTTCTTGCCGTTGGCTATAATGACGGTAATGCCCTCATCGGCCACCTTGCGGGCAATGGTAGTCTTTGTCAGCATACCGCCCCGGCCAAAGCCCGATTTCTCCGTCTGTATATAGTCCGAAAGATCCTTTCCCTGCTCCACCTCCCGTATCACCTGCGTACCGGGGGTAGAAGGAGAACCATTGTATATGCCGTCAATATTGCTCAGTATGATTAACGCCTGCATATCCATCATGGAAGCGATCATTCCCGAAAGCTCGTCATTGTCTGTAAACATCAGTTCGGTGACCGAAATAGTATCATTCTCATTTACGATAGGTATGACACCGTTCTCCAGCATCACCATCATACAGTTGCGCTGGTTCAGGTAATGACGGCGCGTGCCAAAACTTTCTTTCGTAGTCAGCACCTGCCCGACGGGAATACCGTGTTCGCGAAACAGCTCATAGTACCGGTTGATCAGTTTTGCCTGGCCCACCGCCGAGAAAAGCTGCCTTTGCTCCACGCTATCCAATTTCTTGGAAGGCTTGATCTCGCTGCGTCCCGAAGCTACCGCCCCGGATGAAATCAGAATGACTTCCACCCCGGCTTTGCGCAATTCCGCCACCTGGTCTACCAATGCCGACATACGCGTCACATCCAGCGTACCGTCTTTACGCGCCAACACATTACTACCGATCTTTACTGCTATTCTTGTAAACTGAACTGCCATTTCTCTTGTTATTTTAGAAACACAAATATAGATATTAAAATCAATCTGTAAAGTCAAATAAGCCAAAAATTAACCTTTATCGTATTTGTGTGCATGTATTTTAATTCTCATCTTTGCAAAATGAAAATATATAACGATAATATTCAATAGGCAAACGTATGGTTAAAGCTATTTTTTTCGATATTGACGGTACACTGGTTTCTTTTAAAACACATAAGATTCCTGCTTCGACCCAAGAAGCATTAAAGGCACTCCGTGATAAAGGCATTAAAATATTTATTGCCACCGGACGCCCACAATGTTTAATAAACAATCTGAGTGATTTAGAGTTTGACGGGTATATCACAGTCAACGGCAGCTATTGTTTTACTGCCGGCCACCAGCCCATTTATAAAGGTTGCATCCCGCAAGAAGACATTGAACGGCTAATAACTTTTCAACAGAAATATCCGGTACCTTTCGTTTTTGTACACGGCAATGAAATGTTCGTCACTGAAGTGAATGACAGAGTACAGGCTGTTTCCGATCTGATTGAAATTCCTGTTCCCCCTGTCGCCTCCATAGAAGAAGCCCGTGGAAAAGATATCCTGCAAATAATGGGATACTTTACGGCCGAAGAGGAAAAAGAAACAGATATATTCGGCAAAGTGCTGACCCATTGCGAACCGATGCGCTGGTATCCATTGTTTGCCGACATCATTGCACGGGGCAACAGTAAAAGTACGGGAATAGACAAAGTGCTGGCATATTTTGACATTGACCTGAAAGACACCATGGCTTTCGGTGACGGCGGCAACGATATCCCCATGCTGAAACACGTAACCACAGGGATAGCTATGGGAAATGCCGAGCCCCATGTCAAAGCTGTGGCCGACTACGTGACAACCTCCGTAGATGAAGACGGGATAGCCAATGCTTTGAAACATTTCGGATTAATCTAAAGAAGATTTGATGAAAAGAAAATGAATGATGCAGAGAGTATCCTCATGAGAGATCCAAAACTAAGGTTTTTCATGTCGTTTATTAATTTAAGAGATGCAAAGATATTCATTTACTTCTTATTAATTCGTTTCTTGTTTTGATTTCTTGACCCATTTTTCCAGAAAACTCTTTATCTTTACGCAAAATATTTATTAATTGCGAATCTATGAAGAAAACCTATTCTATCCTTTGCGCATTTGTATTGGCAGGCTCGTTCTTCGGCTGTTCCACAACACAGCAGAAGACAAGCGAAACTGACTACACGCAGTATGTTAACACGTTCATCGGAGCAGCAGACAACGGACATACCTTTCCCGGTGCCTGCCGTCCTTTCGGCATGATCCAGACAAGCCCCGTAACCGGAGCTGTCGGCTGGAGATATTGCTCGGAATATGTGTACACCGACTCCCTGATATGGGGATTTACCCAGACACACCTTAATGGAACAGGGTGTATGGATTTGGGAGATATCCTGGTGATGCCAGTTACCGGCACACGCGCCCGTGCCTGGGACGCTTATCGCAGCCACTTCCCCAAAGACAAGGAAGCAGCGACTCCCGGATACTACACCGTAGAGCTGACTGATCCCGGCGTGAAAGCCGAACTGACCGCCTCTCCCCATGCCGCCCTGCACCGTTATACCTATCATAACGCCGACTCGGCATCTGTATTGATTGACCTTCAGCACGGACCTGCGTGGAACGAAAACCAATATCATTCGCAAGTACAAAGTTGCGAAACCAATTGGGAAGATGCACAAACTTTGACCGGACATGTACGCAACAGCGTATGGGTGAACCAGGATTACTTTTTTGTTATGAAGTTCAATCGTCCCGTCATAGATACCCTGTATCTGCCCATGGCCGAAACAGAAAAAGGGAAACGTATCATCGCTACTTTTGACATGAAGCCGGGAGAGGAACTGCTGATGAAAGTAGCCATGTCCACCACCGGCGTGGATGGAGCCAAGAAGAATATGGAAGCGGAAATAGCCGACTGGAATTTTGAAGGAGTGAAGCAAGCAGCCCACAACGAATGGAACAATTATCTGAGCCGCATTGAAATAACCGGTACGGATGATGAGAAGACCAACTTCTATACCAGCTTCTACCATGCCCTGATACAGCCCAACCAAATCTCGGACGTAGACGGATGGTACCGTAATGCAGCCGATTCCATCGTTAAAGCCGGTAACGGAGCTTTTTATTCCACTTTCTCCTTATGGGACACTTACCGTGCCGCCCATCCGTTTTACACCTTAATGGTTCCTGAAAAAGTAGACGGATTCGTCAATTCATTGGTAGAACAGGCTGAAGTACAGGGCTTCCTGCCTATCTGGGGACTTTGGGGAAAAGAAACATATACCATGATTGGCAACCACGGTGTTTCAGTTATCGCCGAAGCTTACCGCAAAGGCTTCCGAGGCTTTGATGCCGAGCGTGCCTTCAATGTTATCAAAAATACCCAAACCGTATCTCATAAACTGAAATCCGATTGGGAAACTTATATGAAATACGGTTATTTCCCTACAAACTTGATTAAGACAGAATCAGTATCCTCCACACTGGAATCGGTATATGACGATTATGCCGCAGCCGATATGGCCCAACGTATGGGTAAAGAGGAAGATGCCGCTTATTTTGCCAAACGTGCCGATTTTTATAAGAACCTGTTCGATACTGAAACGCAATTCATGCGTCCCCGCAATGCTGACGGGAGTTGGAAATCTCCTTTCAACCCTAGTCAGGTTGCCCACATGGAAAGTACCGGTGGAGACTATACCGAAGGTAATGCATGGCAGTACACTTGGCATGTGCAACATGATGTGCCGGGGCTTATTGAGTTATTCGGCGGAGAACAGGCATTCTTAAACAAATTGGATTCTTTATTCACCTTGAAACTGGAAACCACCCAGGCAGATGTTACCGGCTTGATCGGTCAATACGCACACGGCAATGAACCCAGCCATCACATTACTTATTTATATACGTTGGCAGGTCGCCCCGAACGTACCCAAGAACTGATCCGTGAAATCTTTGATACGCAATATCATCCCGAACCCGACGGACTCTGTGGCAATGATGACTGCGGACAGATGTCAGCATGGTATATGTTCTCTGCTATGGGGTTCTATCCGGTAGATCCGGTAAGTGGCAATTATGTATTCGGCGCCCCACAAATGCCTGAAATTGTATTGAACCTGGCCGATGGAAAGACTTTCACGATCATTGCCGAAGGATTGTCAAAGGAACACAAGTACATTGACAGCATCACACTGAACGGTGAACCCTATACAAAGAATTATATCTCGCATGAAGATATTTTGAAGGGTGGGACTTTGGTGTATAAGATGAAATAAGGAATCTACCTCATTACAGGAAGAGGGTATGTATAGCTGGAGCCGACTGTCATACCCTCTTCCTGCTTTCTGTTCCTGATGCTTTTCAAAGGATCATAATGCTCCAGGTATTTATGCCCTTATCCATGAAACATGATCATTATCAGCATAACTTCTGTTTTAGATATCTTGTAATTGCCATATTAAATTGTTGCCATGAACCATGTCAAGTCAGAACATAATATAATAGGCAAAACAAAAATACAACTCTTATATTTGCTCAATCCAAACTTTATTGCGTTATTTGCGTTACATGTTTTATGTAACATAAAAACTGCAATGAAGAGTATTTCTACTAATCCATTTTTAATAACCGGTTACCAAGGCCCCGACTATTTCTGTGACCGCGAAAAAGAAACAGCTTCTTTAATGTCAGCATTAAAGAATGGCAGAAATATTACATTAATCAGTCCGCGCCGTATGGGAAAGACAGGACTAATAAAGAATATATTTTACTATATTCAAAAAGAAAATAAATCTGCCGCCTGTTTTTATCTGGATATATTTTCAACCCAGAATCTTCAGGAGTTTGTATCTCTACTGGGACGAAGTGTGTTGGGGAAATTAGATACCTTATCACAGAGTACCTTAAAATCGCTATTCTCATTCTTTAAAAGTTGCCGTCCGGTCATCAGCGCCGATGAAATTACAGGAATGCCATCTGTAACACTCGACTTTATTCCGGAACGTTCAGAAGAAACCTTGAAAGAGATTTTCACCTACCTAAACCAATCGGGAGTAGAATGTTATATAGCCATTGACGAATTCCAGCAAATAATGGAATATCCGGAGAAAGGAGTGGAAGGCCTGTTGAGATCGTATATCCAGTTCACCCCGAATGTGCATTTCATCTTTTCGGGCAGCAAAAAGCATTTGATGGAGTCTATCTTCTTTTCCATCAAAAGGCCTTTTTACCAATCTACGCAGAAACTTTTCCTGGCCCCTATTCCTTATACTCCTTACCGGGAGTTTGCCAAGAAACTGTTTGATGAAAAGAAAAAAACTTTGCAGGAAGATATCTTCCATGAAATTTATCAATCGGTAAAAGGACATACGTGGTATATGCAATATCTTTTAAACAGATTGTATTCATTGCCACAGCAGACTCCGACGATAGAACTGTTGCATACACTCATGCAGGAAATCATACAGGAGGAAGAATATACTTATCAAACCTATTTCCAGTTTTTAACTTCCAATCAGATTCAGTTGCTGAAAGCTATAGCCAAAGAGGAAATTGTAAATGAGATTAACAGTGCCACATTCATAAAGAAATATGATTTAAAAGGAGCCAGCAGCATAAATGTAGCATTAAAGTCTTTAATTAATAAGGAGTTTGTCTTAAAAGAGCAGCAAGGATATATAGTATACGATCGTTTTTTGGCAATTTGGCTCAAAGGACTAGTATGAATAATTGAAATCTCCATCACTATGAACTATGAATACAAAAGGAATTCTTATTGCAATTCTGGCATTGGGAAGCATAACGTTGATAAATGCCCAACAACCTGCCGGCTATTTCTTCAAGGAATTTACTCCAGGAAAAGTTTTATTGAAAAACAAACAGTTTGCCAAAGGGAAATTTAACTATGACTGTATAAACAAGGAAATGCATTTTTTGAATGAATCGACAGACATGGTTATAGAGAATTTGGAAGATATTGATACAGTAGTCATTGATATACACCGCTTTATTCCGTTTGAGGGACATTTTATGGAAGTGATGACTGATCAGCATACCACTCTTTTTATAGACTGGAAAGTAAAGCCAAAAGATATCGGGAAGAAAGGAGCTATGGGAACAGTTACTCATGGCAGTGTTCAAGCAATTGATGTCAATGCACGCTTCCAACGTGTTAATGGTGAACAGAATTTAGACCTTTCGGTCTATAAATATGGTAACGGAGAATATTTACTATACTTATGTAAAAAGAAAGTTGAAGAGTTTTCGCAATGCAAAGACATTAGTTAATCTTTATCCTAAAAACAAACAAGAGAATGTGAAAGAGTTTGTAGATATAAACAATGTCAATTTTAAAAATTCAAAAGAAATACTGAAGCTACTGTATCAATTCTCAATCAAATAGAAAAAGATAAGATAATTTTTTTGCCCAATGTTATCCATTATCAATTAAATTTGCTTTTCGATTTGGAATTCAGATAAAAGGAATTAGTTTTAAAGGAAATAAATCCCCTTCATTCTTACCACTAATAATAGGAAAGAATAAGAGGATTTATTTTAAGAAAATTTCAATCTATAAAAACTTTCAGTTTCTATTTTTATCTGAAATATCTTTTCAGAATCAACTTATTTGATAGCCCACCAAAGTGGCGTCATCATTGTATTGTCTTCTGCACCTAATAATTGCAATGCATTTTGGTATTGTTCTTTATCTGCGTTTTCTAATGCTGTCGGATACCGCATACGTTGTGTATAATGATACCATTTCTGACCATTTTTCCATTCTGAAGCCTGAATATATTTCTCCATGTCAGAACCGGTCAGTGTACCTTCATTAGCTGGAATTTCAAAGAAAGGCAATCCTAAACGACGACGGTCATTCCACATTTCAACTACTCCATAAGGCACATTAGCAATATACTTTTGTGTAATGATCTTGGTTAGTTGGTCATTCAAAGCACCACCTTTGTATAAAATCTTACTGGCGTCTGGATAATTATAAGTCATTTTTCCAGCTTGCTTGGTATAACCATTCACATAATCAGCTTCAAAAGAAACCGGTTCTACGGTATGATCAAAATTTACTGAAGTACCTACACGGTTATAGCTGGTAGATGCCAGATATTGATTTACATATTGACTTAGGCCAAGGTATTCGAAATTGGCACGTACACCGTTTTCATACGCTTCTTTAGCGCTGATGGAGTTGGTCCATCCTCTTAAAGCACCTTCGGCCAACAAAAAATAGGTTTCCCATGGTGACATCCAGATACGTCTGGCGGTGTTATCACGATATTGTTTACCCAGCATTGGAGTAGTATCATACATACTGCCTAAAACATCATTGAATTTGAATGTCTCAGTACTCCATGCGGAACGAGTACCTGCCGGATAACCATTCCATGTGAACTGAGCGTCAATCTTTACTAGTTTTTTTTCAGGATCAGTCGGATCCAGCATGGCATGTTCTGCATGATTCTTAACGCCTTGCGAACCTTGATCTGGAAAATTTTCAGCTTTTTCATCATTCGTTAAACACCATACTTTCAAAGCACGCGGATCAAGATGTTCAGGAATACCATCCATCCACAATTGTTTGGTTGGATTATCAGTAGTTACCGGATAATGATTTACGTATTGTTCACCAATATAATTCATAGGCTTGATGTAAGGCGCCAAGTCCGGACGATAACTGGTTACAGGAATATCTCCTAAACCAGTTAACAGATTACACATAGTAGAAGAAATACATTGGTCATTCCAAGGACGATTCATTACACCTTCATAACAAGACCATCCGCCTGCCTCTGGAAACGAAAAGAAATCATCTGCAGAAGTCAACAAACTTTTGGATGCAGCATCCGCAAATTCAGCCTTGACATCGATTTTTGAAGTAGATACTTCGGACAGGCGCATGGCATAACGTAAGCGGAGGCTGTGAGCCAATTTGACCCATTTTGCAGCATTGTATCCAAAAGCAGGATCTCCTTTAGCTTCTGTTTCTGTAGGTTCTACAGACGTGTTAATTCCAGCGGCTGCTTCTTTTAATTCGGTCAACATGAATACATAAACATCTTCTACGCTGTTGAATGTCGGATTGACACCTTGAGCAGCGTCCAAAGCATATGGACCAAAAGAATCAGCAAAATCTGCAATCAGCATAACACGCCAAATACGAGCAAATTGTTTTACATTAGGAAAGAAAGCCTGTTCATGTTCGGAAGTTCCCGGATTTACATCTGCCATATTGATGGCATTGGTGGCATATTTTACCCAATTGGAGGTATAACTATACAATCTGTCGTTATACTCATTGCTATAACGGGCGGTTACTCCCATAGTGTTATCACCAATAATTCGTGTAATGGAAGCCCAGTTATACACAAATACACGTTCTGCAATATCCGGGTCCATTTGCGCCTCATAAAAAGATTTATTCAGTGCATAGTCCGGATGAATATATGATTCGCCTGCTGCAGAGGGACTAAAATTGATTTCCTCAAAGTCATCACATGATGTGGCACCTCCCATCAAAGCAGCACCCATTACCAGACTGAATAATAATTTATTTACTTTTTTCATTGTTGTCGAGTATTAAAAATTAGAAACCAAGTGTTACATTAAACAAGAAGGTACGTGATGTTGGTGATGACGCATTCTCAAATCCGGTTGCATTGGTACTGGTAGCAAACACGGATTCGGGGTCTATGCCATGCAGATTACTATGAATCATCCAAACATTGTTGCAAGACATACCTAACTTAACTTGCTGGAACGGACCTTTTGCAAGCATCTTCCGGGGGAAAGTATAGTTTAAGGAAACATTACGTAAACGAACATTCGTTGCATCATACAAATTAGCTTCACCAATACCCATATTACCAGTTGATCCAGTTACGGCCGTCCAATAAGATTGTGGTTCTACTTCGATGGTGCTAGGTGAATAGCCCCCGTTTCCGTCTGCAATAACCCCATCTACTACAAATTTATCGCGTTTACCGTTTACCACAGTACATGCTGCCAC
>ENA-OPFF01000212-OPFF01000212.1-human-gut-metagenome-genome-assembly--contig:-NODE-212-length-14492-cov-1.433400_pt1 | contig 14492 bp, 8 predicted proteins | sample MGYA00241713_ERZ501558 | MGnify/ENA primary metagenome ERZ501558 (study PRJEB25962, sample SAMEA2042429) | human gut metagenome | biome: human gut; feature: human-associated habitat; material: faeces...
ACCAAATATGGCAAAAATCCAAGTCTTCTGATATTTCTTCGTCACATCGATATACCACAGCAGAATAGACAAAAGAAGAGCAGAAAAACCGCAAGTAACCAACACAAATGTAGGCGACCACACCTTTTTGTTCAGAGGACATACATCCTGTAGCAGAAAGCCCGCTATCAGCCCCATAGCTCCATAAAGGAACAAACGGTTCAACTTATCTTTCATATCGGGGGTCTCCATGCAAATCTTTCCAAACCAGAAACCTATCAGAACTTGGGCAATAGAAGGAATCGTACTCAACACTCCCTCCGGGTCTATTCCCCGGTCATTATACATGTGTGATAACCCCAGTACAGACTTATCCACATGAGAAAGAATATTCTCCGGGCCGTATACAAATCCATTGCCGACCAACAAGATTCCATAATATACAATCAAAATGACTGCCACCAGATAAGGGATATAACGATGGCGGACCGTAGTGACCAGCAATGAGCCTATTCCATAACACAATGCAAGGCGTTGCAACACACCCAATATGCGTACATGAGCCAGCGATGCAAAAGCCGCCTTCCAAGGGCTGCCAACAAAATCGGGTTGCAGAGATGCCTCACGTAATGTGCCCAGAAAAGTAGCGGTACCATAAATAAATGTACCGATAATAAAAATAAGAAAAGTACGACGAATAATTTTCAGAAATAACGCCTTATCCAAAGTAAAGGAGAATTTCTTCAGAGAAATATACATGGACATTCCCATCATAAACATAAACAAAGGATAAATGACGTCCGCCATCGTCAAACCATTCCAGGAAGAATGTAATAAAGGGGGATAAACATAACTCCATGTTCCGGGACTGTTCACCAGTATCATGCCTCCTATCGTCAGTCCGCGAAGCACATCCAAAGCCAACAAACGCTGTTTCATAATAATGAGATATTAGATTAGAGAGTCAAAGGTATAAATAAAAGATATAGTTCTAAAAAAGGCTGCCGGATTTATTTTCCCAGCAGCCTCTTTATCTTAATTATCAGTATCCGGGATTTTGGATAATCTTACCTTTACTCTCGTCTATTACACTTTGCGGCAGCGGCATCAGGGTCATATAATCCTGTGCTGTGGGCGACTGTTTGTATTTGCGAGCATACTCAATATATCTTCCATAACGAATCAAATCCGAACGGCGAACACCTTCAAACCATAATTCATGTCCGCGCTCTGTCAGCACCGCTTCAAGGAAGGCATCAGCTCCGGCAAAGTCAGCCATAGTGTAAGCAGGAAGTCCGGCACGTGTATGTACCATATTCAGCAGTTCTACAGCTTCCGGAGTCACAGTATTACCTTCGCGAACAATCGCCTCAGCCAACAAAGTAAGCACATCGGCATAACGGTATACAATCCAGTCAACCTGACTTTCTTCGCCGGTAGCATCAGGATCTTCACCATACTTAACAGGCATTGCACCTTTTATCAATACAGAACCGGGATTTTCTTCATTATAGTGAGTTCCGTCTTCTGCAACAAAGTCGCCTACCAATACTTCCAAACGCTTGTCAGCCGAATCGAAAGTATGATAAAAATCCCAAAGAACACGATAGCCACCCCATTTCTGGATATTTGGATTTTTAGTCGGGTACTCGCTGGAAATAACATGAGCCAGCCACATCTGCTGATTCACACTGCGACTGCAAACACATGCCCAAATTGTTTCAGCATTGCCTTCATTCTCCAATGTAAAAATATCCTTATAGTTATCCATCAACCTATAACCATATTCCGGCTTCATCAATTCACGACCACATTCTACAGCTTTTGCCCAATTCTGTTCATGCATATAAAGTTTCATCAATACAGTATAGGCCAACCCTTTGGTAAAGCGGCCATAATTCGTATCCGATACTTTATAAGTTGCCGGAAGAACAGCAATGGCAGCCTTCAAATCGTCTTCAATGAATTTCACCATTTCCTCCCGCGATACACGAGGAGCTACTTCATCAGACAATGGATTATTCAACAAATCCAAAGAAGCAATCTGAATAGGACCATACATATCATAAAGGATATAAGCCAACCATCCACGTCCACAATGCAATTCTGCATCCAAACGTGCTTTCACTTCCTCATTCATGGGAACATTGACAATACGCTCCATAGTCAAAGTCATTTTACTTATATCGCGGATATAAGTACTGTAAGTAGTAGTCAGCCCACCGGAATTGGCTGTAAAATTCATCTGAATCATATCCGGCCAAACTGCATCATCCCACTGACAATCACCGATATCAGTACTCATATCACTGATGACATGAATACCTCCCTGCGAAGAAGCATACAATCCACTATACCAATTCGAACGGAAAGGAGCATAAGCGGCAGAAGTCACCAAAGCCTTCGCATCTTCTTCATTTTTAGGAAATATACCGGGATTAATCACATTATACATTTCAGACTCCAGATTAGTGCAAGAAGGACAAAATGCAGTCGCAGCCAATACTACGGAAAATATTGATAATATCTTTTTCATTTCAATCTTATCTTTTATAGGTTATTAAAATGTAATATCCAATCCTAAGCTAAAGCTTCGTACGTTAGGATATGCCCAAACAGAATTATCTGTCTCAAGGTCGAGACCGTCATACGGAGTAATAGTAAACGGATTATTGATATCTGCATAAACACGAATGCTCGACAATGCCTTTTTAACCGGGATAGTATAACCCACAGTTATATTACGGCAACGTACAAACCAGCTTTTTTGCAGATAATAGTCACCAATTCCCCAAGTACTCTTGTTCTGGAAATAACCGGGACGAGAAGCAGACTGATTATCATGTGTCCATACTTCCGCTGCACTGGTAGGCATATTGTAACCACGATACATATTTACAATACCTGTCATACCGTCAGCACCTGTCAACCAAAGGTCTTTATAAGAGCCGGCATTCAAGACATTGAATTGTCCATAGAAATAAATATTAAAATCAAAGTTCTTATAACGGATAGTGTTATTCAATCCCATCAAATAACCCGGGTCCGAACTTCCGTATATTACTTTGTCGGCATCATCCAATTTACCATCAGGTTTACCGGACTTCAAAGGAATACCGTGTTTATCTACCTGAACAGAACCATCCTCATTATATACATAACCATTAATATCTTTAATCTTTACCTGTCCCGGCAGTGAACCCGGCATATAGTCTACTGTTTCTCCGGGCTGAATCAAACCGTCTGAAAGATATCCGTACATATAACGGATAGGAGCATTATACTGTGAATAAGCAGCAGGCTTCCAGCTTGCATCACGAGTATTCCATTTATCACGATAGAATGAGAAAGTAAAGTCTGTATTCCAACTAAAATCCTTTGAGTTAAAGTTAGTAGTGTTTATTGTCAATTCAAATCCCTGACTTTGGGTTTTACCTATATTGGCGGCAATTTTATCTGCCTCATTAAAAGTGAGCAAACTACGTTCAGCCAGCAAATCGGAAACTACCTTACGGAAATATTCAGCAGTTACGTTCAAGCGGTTATTGAAGAATCCCAAATCAAGACCAACATTCCATTCTGTAGTAGTTTCCCACTTCAAATCAGGATTACCCATCTGACTCAAATACACGCCAATAGACTCTGTGCCACCGAATTCATTGTTATTACCGGTCTGATAGTAACTGATAGCACGGTTACCGATATTAGAGTTACCGGTCTGACCGAAACTGACACGTAATTTACCATTAGAAAGAACAGAAGTCATCGGTTTCATAAACTCTTCTTCGGTAAATCTCCAGCCCAAAGCTACCGACGGGAAATACCCCCAACGATTATTTTCTGCAAAGTTGGAAGCTCCATCGGCACGCAACGTAGCAGTCAGCAAATAACGATCTTTATATGAATAATTTACACGACCAAAGAAAGATGCCATTTCATCTTTTGAGGCCGAAGAGCCCACAGAAGGTTTCGGATAAGCTCCGGCTCCCAAATTATTATATAAGAAACCGTCAATCAAGAACTGGCTGTTGCCGGCATACAATGACTCATCTGTAAAACGTTGGAATGAATAACCTGCCAAAACACTGAAATTATGATCTCCCAATCTCTTGGTATAATTAGCAGTAAGTTCCATCAAATAATCCGATTTGTCATATTGAGCAATATCGGCTTGTCCGCCTTTCTTCTGACCATACAAAGTAGTCTTGGGCATATAAACACTACGCTTCTGGTAGTTACGGTCAATACCGAAATTAGCCTTCAAAGTCAAATCCTGAATAGGCTTCACTTCAACAAACGCAGTAGCAAGCAATCTCTCTTTCATTGTTTTGTCTGTGATTTCCAGCAATGATACCGGATTAGGCAAGAAAGCAGCTTGAGAGTTCAATGTGTAATCCCCGTTTTCATCTTTGATCGGTAACAGCGGATTAAACTGTGCAGCAGCCACCATAATACTTGCATTCTCATTCTGTCCCGAACCTAAAGGCACGTTATTGGTTTGATTTCTGGACAAAGTCATGTTAACACCTAAATTAACATACTTACTAACCTTCTGTTCCAAATTAATACGACCCGTATAGCGTTCCATATCATTATTCTTCACTACACCGTTCTGCTTGAAGAAGTTTCCTGAACCCAGATATTTGGTTGATTCAGTACCGCCTGTAACAGATATATTATGTTGAGTCTGAAAACCCGTACGGGTAATTTCGTCAAACCAATCTGTATTATGGGCAGGAGCATTGATTTGAGCATCTGTATAATAAGGCTTATAAGCAGTAGAAGCCTCACCTTCGGTTTTTCCACCATATACACCGATACCGTTCGCTCTCATCCATTCTTCCTTGGCATAGCGATTGGATTGTATCATAAAGTCTTGAGCACCCAACATATCATAATCACTTGCCAGTGTCTGAACAGTAGCCGTACCGGAATAAGTCACTTTCGGAGCACCTGTTTTACCCTTTTTAGTAGTGATGATGATTACACCATTACCGGCACGTGCACCATAAATAGCTGTAGAGCTGGCATCCTTCAAGACCTCGATAGACTCAATATCATTCGGGTTGATAGAAGCCAAAATATTATCCGAACTACCCGCATCATATTTACCCGTTTTAATAGCATCGTCCGAAGTCGGATTTACCGGAAAACCATCGATAATCACCAACGGATCGTTACCGGCATTGACAGAAGCAGCACCACGGATGCGGAAGTTAGAACCACTACCCGGCTGTGCACTTACCATATTTACTTGCAAACCGGCTGCCTTACCTGCCAAAGCGTGACTGATAGTAGATACCGTACCCACAGGAGCATCGTCCATCTTCACAGATGCAACAGCACCGGTTAAGTCTTTTTTCTTCATTGTACCATAACCGACAACAATAACTTCATCCAACATTTCCGTATCTTCACTCATAGTAACAGACAATGGCTTGCCGGCCTGAGATTTCAAACTCTGTGTCTTATAACCAATATAAGAAACTTGCAAAGTAGCATTGCTTGGAACGGACAAATCAAAGTTACCATCTATATCTGTAATACTTCCTACAGTGGCATCTCCTTTTAAAATTACATTGGCACCAATAATAGGTTCCCCGGCCGAATCTTTTATAGTACCCTTAATTTTCTTAACCTTCTCATCATCTTTCAGAGTGATAACAATATAATTGTCATTCACTTGATAGACACAATTAGTTCCTTTTAGCAAATCCGACAGAATTTGCAATACATCCTGATTCTTTTGATTCAAGACAACTTGCTTATTGACATCCAATTGTGAAGTGTTATAAGCAATCTTATACTTCGAAACAGATTCAATTTTCTCAAACGCTTGTTTTAAAGAAAGACGTTCCCCATTGAAGGAAACTTTCTGTGCATTAACAGAGAGGCTACCGGCCAGAAATAAGCCAACACCAAGCCCCAACACTCGAATAAATTTCTTGTTCATTTCATATTAGATTTATTAACGACATAAGGTGTACGTACATGAGAAAGACAATTCAAATAAATACTACACCCAATGGTTTTGTGTTAATAAATACTAAACCGCTATCTTAAATAGATATTCTTGCCAACAATTTCATATTCTATACCGGGAACCAATATTTTAATGATTTGAAGTACTTGCTCCAACGATTCATTTCTATTAAAATGAACTCTCAAACTTTGATTCTGGTAAATAGATGTACGCACATGGAATTTCACACCATACACACGTTCCAAAGTATGAAGAACATCATTAAACGGCACATTGCCAAAGAACAACCCTCCCATACGCCAATCGGAGTGGGAAACAGCATTCACTTTATGCTGTTGTACTATCCCTGTGGAAGGAGTATATATCAATTGGTCATTGGGTTCCAGAAAATATTTCTCCGGTTGTTTATTTACCTTTACCTGTAACCTGCCGGTTTCCAATGTAGCCATTATCTGATTATTGTCCGGATACGCCGAAATATTGAATGTCGTACCAAGCACTTCCAACTCTAAATGGTTGGTAGTGACAATAAAAGGATGCTCTTTATCTTTTGAAACTTCAAAGAAACCTTCTCCCGCAATATAAACATTGCGAGATTCAGATATGAAACTGGAGGGATATACCAACAAAGTACCGGCATTAAGCCAAACCTTACTCCCATCAGGAAGAACCACTTCTTCACGTGTACCCATAGCTGCATAACGCTGCATATAAGTCACTTCGGACAACGTCTCCTTCACATAATCCTTTGCAGAATAATAATAGTAAGCCGAAAAACACACCATAATGAAAGGAATAGTCCAAATAGCAGCTACTCTTCCCCAATTTATTCTTTTCGTATTTCTTATATGTTCCCGATGTACTAATTCGACAGTCTGTTCTTCTTTTTTTAATCCTAAAGAGGTCTCCAAATTATAAAAAGCCTTCTCTATTTTTTCGTCAGAGCAAGAAGCATCGTCCAGTTTATCCCAAATTTGTGAAACAGCTTCTTCTCTTGCTTTATCTTCCACAGGAAAAACCATACGATTATAAACACGTTCCGTTATCTCATCAGAAGCTTCATGATGAAAGAAAAAGTCTATTATCTTATGTATATAATTATTCATTTTCACATTTTATATAAATAAAGACAGTTCTATCTTATGATACACCTAAACCGGCAGTATTAAATAAACTAAAATAGAAAGAGCCAAAGCGTCTCTCAGTTCATTTAAAGCGATATTCAAATGATTCTCCACCGTTTTTTTCTGTATCCCCAGTTTCTCTGCTATTTGTTCGTTAGAAAGTCCTTCTATCCGACTCAACTTATATATCATTTTCCTTTTAGGAGGCATCTCATTCACTACCATATCAATTAATAATTGCAAATCTTTCGCTATCAATTTATCATAAGGAGTATATTTATCAGAAATCTCGGGAACATTATCTTCGCTTGTAAACCGGGAGACTTTTTTAGTTGTGATATAATTAAAAACGGTATATTTGGTAAGCATGAACAAATAAGAATCAAAATGATGTACCTTGTGAAAAATTGCTCTCTTATTCCATAGTTTTATAAAGACAATTTGAGTCAAATCCTCAGAATCATCCAAATCTTTTATAAATCCCCGTATAAAAGCATATACCTTAGGATAAAACAGCTTGAATATCTTATGAAAGGCTTCATGGCTGCCAGAGGCAAATTCTCCTACAACTTCCGGTTCTACAATCATTTATTAAGATTAATTCAAATGAAACGGGTGTAAATGTAGGGAATTTATTAGAGAACACCAAAAATAGATTCTAAAAGTACAATTTTAGCTTATAGAGATAAAGGAATACAAAACGAGCTGCCTCCTATATTCGAGCAGAAACATATCACTCGAATATAGAAAGCGGAAAGGAGGAGGGGAAATCAATCAATAAATTTCACTTTCGAAGTATCACGGGGCTTAGCTGCCGGAGCCTCATCGGGATAACCAAAAGCAATAGCGTACAATAATTCATACCCATCCGAAAAATCCAACTTCTTCAAATAACCGGCAGCCGCAGGAGATTTCATAAAGCGGACAGGACCACCTAAACAACAACTTCCTATACCCATGGACTGAGCTGTAAGAATCATATTCGCCCCTAAAAGCCCACAATCTATTTGAGACATATCATACCGGGGATCATAGGCAATAAAAGCAACGGTAGGAGCATTATTGAACATATTCTTAAATCCGGCACGTTCAGCAGCCTTTGGATTTTCTTTCTTGAAAATCTCAGTCAGCTCATTAATAAAATCCTGATTATCTACCACACGCACTTCCCATGATTGTTTATTCATCCCATTGGGAGCATGAATACCACAGTTCAGAATAGTTTCCATTTTATCCCGTTCCACAGCCTCCGGTTTGTACTTCCGAATACTGCGGCGTGCCATAATAGTTTCAATGACAGGATTATCTTGCACTTTAACAATGCTATCGGACATTCCGGTCTCTTTCTGTGAAGGCTGCGATGTACATCCACACAATGCCAGGGTAAACAAGCCGGCACCTAATAAGAAAATACTTAGTGATTTCATTTGCTTTTATATTTTTGATTTGCAACAAATCTAGTCATTTTCAAACATAAAAAAAACTTTTTTGGAAGAGACTTCAAACAGATAGTGGATCCAATAAAAATAAGACCTTCACTATCTGTTTTCTTTATGGTAACATAAAAGAATTTATTATTGGGTCAAGACATCTACTTCCGCATAACCAGCTATAGCATCACCATTTGTATTTGAAAGTGCCGTAAACCTCCAATAACGCGCTTTGCTCGACTGAAATGTCACAGTACGCGAAATCGGGCTATTCCTGATGTTTGAGAACTCACCCTTACTTACATCTTTCCAATTTTTCCCATCCTCAGATATACTAAAAAGATAATTAAAGATAACACCTGATGCCCAACGTCCCTGATCAGGAAGATATGTAAATCCTTTCAAAGTATAAACATTTCCCATATCAACCGTCAATTCTATCGGCATAGAATTTCTTGACTGATGCCAAACAGTAGTATCGTTTCCATCAAAAATATAATCAGTACCTGCATCATTAATACCCATGACTTTCCAATTATCCTTTATTATATCAAATGTTTGTCTTACCGTACTACTTGTCTTTCCACTTTCCCGATCAGCTACATAGGCTTTTACCACTGTTTTACCTTTTGTTTGAATAGGCCCCATATAAACCTTATCCGGTTCACCACCGTCTATCGAATACTTTATTTCCAATTCTTTATCGGGAATGGAAATTGTAACCAACCCATGTTTATCTCTTGTTATAACAGGCTCCGTTACTATTTTAGGAGCATGATAAACTTCAACATTACTAATCAGGGGACAAGCTTTTGCATCCAATATATTTATTCGTATCTTGTCCGATAGAACGGTCGGCAAACGCAATATGCGCTTATATCCAATAGTCGTCTGCTCATCCAACAATTTCCACTCCCCATCAATGCAAGCTTCTACGGAGAACTTTCCTACACGTTGCCCCAACCTAATATATTCCTGCAAAAGAATACGATTAAACTCAATCGGTTTTCCCAAATCAACAATAAACGAAGCAATCTTTATGCTATCATCGGTAGCCCAATAAGACATATCATCATTATCCGTCAAATTATCAGAAGAGAATTTCTTCGAGCCTCCTCTGACATTAGTTGCAATAACAGAAGCTCCTTCTGCCAAATTAATAGTAAAATCAGCTTTCAGAGCTGCAGTCATTTCCTGTATGCGCTTCACATCCGTTTCATGCACCAAACCTCTCTTATCAATAGGTAAGTTCAATAAAAAGGTTCCATTACGACCAACAGAAGAGTAATAAATATCTACCATCTGCTGCAATGATTTCACTTTGTGATCTTCCGACTCATGATAGAACCATCCGGGACGAATAGACACATTGACTTCCGCAGGTACCCAATGCGTACCATCTTCATGTCCATAACGTAGTTCTGTGTAATTAGGGTACCCAGGCCAAACTTCATTACGTCGCAAAAGGCTCCAGTTTGTTTCCCCTACCCAACCGTCTTCATTACCACACCAACGGCAATCTGGTCCTCCATCACTGAACAACATGGCATTGGGTTGAAGTTCACGAACTATCTTATAGGTATTCTCCCAATCATAATATGTTTTTCTATCTACACAACGATTTTCATTTGTACCTCCATAATACCCCGTTCCTCCATTTGCACCATCTTTTGCTCCTCCGTACCAACCGTCGCCTCCATTGGCTCCATCGAACCAGATTTCAAAGACGTCTCCATAATTAGTGAGCAATTCATTCAACTGCTTATAGAAATAATCCACATACTCCGGCGTACCATAATTTGCCTGATGCCTGTCCCATGGAGAAAGATAAATACCTAATTTTAAGCCATATTCTTTACAGGCCTCCGAAAGTTCCTTCACCAAATCACCTTTTCCACCACGCCAAGGCGATTGTTTAATTGAATACTCAGTATATCTCGATGGCCATAAACAAAAACCATCATGATGTTTTGCAGTAATAATAATACCCTTAAATCCAGCATCTTTACATACTTTAGCCCATTGACGGCAATCTAGTTCCGTAGGTGAAAAAAGCTTCGGATCCCTGTCACCATATCCCCATTCTATATCAGTAAATGTATTTATACTAAAATGTATAAAAGCATACATTTCCATCTCTTGCCATTCCATTTGCGCTTCAGTAGGCACTGGACCATATGCCTGTGGTGCTTCCACTTCTTTACAAGAAACTGCTGCCAATACAAACAATAGAAATAAAAAAGGTTTCTTCATATAATTCATTTTATAATCAATGCCAATCTTCAATGCTTTTTATAGAATTAATTCTTATAATAGTCGTTAAACCCGGCCAACATATAATCCCAAACTCCTATTTTCCAAGAATTTACCCGTTCCTTTTCTTCCATACTTTCCGCTTCCAATCTAGCCTGTTCTATATATCCCTCCAATTCTTCCATTACCATAGGCGTACCCAAATATTTCCAAGCTAGTTCCCGTGTTTGATGAAACTGAGCATCTTGAGTTTGAATATAGGAAGGATAATTAGCAGGATCACTATATACCGATTCTATTTTTAAGTAAAACTTCTTCATCGCTTCAGCAGCTTTTCCAAAATACCGATCAAAAAACTCATCCAATATCTCATCTGTATCTAACGATGGATTATCAAAAAGCTTCATTGTAAGATAAAAATCAATTTGCTCACTCAAGCCACACAAATATACGCCTTTCACGCCATCAGTCGCATACATACGCATTTGCTCACCCGTGGCATGTGCATTGAATCCGGGAAAAACATTGAAATTGGTAACTAATCCCCGTTCAGTCGGGAATCCTAAATAACTCCATAAGAAAATATCACGACCTGAGGATTTACTTTCTTCAATCCAACTTTTATAAAGCATCATTTCATTACGCTTCATTCCTGGTGCCCAATAGTTACGAGTATGTAAACAAGGGGCGACAGCTATATTATCTTCCAACTTTATATCTTTAGGAAGATAGGCATAAACATGATAAGCTAATGCTGCCAGTTTCTTATCTGGTGCTACACGTTTTATCTCATGTGCCACTTTATTCACAAAGTTCCATATATAATGCGTAGCAGTTCCACAATTAAAATGTTGGCCTAAAATATTATTTTTATCAATAGCTAGTAATTTTTGACATTCATCACATGTACACCAGCTGGAATTATCCAATGGTACAATGGCAAAGTATTCACCTAAAGCAACTTGTTCCGCTATAGTTCCTTTACCTTCAAAATAACGGATCGCATCTTGTGCAACTTGATGAATAAAATCTGGATTAGTATAACAGAATTGGCGTTCTGAAGCTCCACCGCCACGACCAACAGCAAAATATTCAGGATGACTTCCTTCAAATAACTCTGGACGGGCAGGATTCTGCTTTAAAAAACGGTCTTGAAAACCTGTAAACGCATGGTTCGCTGCCCAACGACGACCTCCCATACGCATACGCCGCATATATAAATGCAGCATATCTTCGGTAGCATCCATGAATTGTGCCTTCATAAAAGGCCACCCAAATGTAAGCGAACCATCACGGTATTTAATGGCCGGAGCACGTTGGATATGCACATTGTCTATTCTTAGTCTCTGTATTGAAGGAACTACAATATTTTTGGGACTCGGACCATAAAAACGTACTCCTAGAAAACGCTCTATAAAATCGTATACAGCATAACATGTCCCTTGAGCATCAAAAATAGAAGGCAAAGTAAGCTGTGAAACCACGTCACTATTACCTGTCGCCTGTTGGTAATTAATTTGCCTTCGATCCTCCTCGGGAGAAAATCCATTATTGCTACGTCCTTTATCACATATAATCTCCGAGGTCACATCCGTATCTTTTCCTATCAATATTATACGCTGGGGAGATACGTCTATCAAATATTCCTGTTCACCTAAACATTCTTCTGAAATTCCATATTGGTCTGTATAGCTACTTTGTCCTACAAAAATCACTTTATCTACATTATTGGAACAAAGATGCACAATCGGTATCTGTAAACCAGTTGTTTTACCTATAAAATATTGGAGTTCAACCGCTGCAAGACGAACAGAATTAGACGGATCCGGACTAATTACAATTTGAGTGTTTTTATCTAGAATATATGCTTCATGTGCAAAAAGGATAGAAAAACATAATGAAAAGCAAAATGTTATTATATATTTTAACATACCTATAAATTTATTAGTTTGGGGAGTATTAGCACTCCCCAAACAAATTACTGTTTACCTATTTTATTTACTCATTTCCAAAATATCCCTTATTCTGAGTCATATTCTCATTAGCTATCAATTCTGATTGGGGAATAGGAAATACTTCATTTTTATTCTTCTTAAAAATACGCGTCTCTACCTGTATAGGTTCACCTGTTGCCGGATTAATAGCTCCATAAATAGGACCATCCATTACTTTATCAGCAATTCCCCACCTACGGATGTCTAAATAACGGGATCCTTCAAAAGCTAATTCCACACGACGCTCACGGCGCAATAATTCACGTACTTTATCTTGTGAGTTATATTGGTTGGATGTTGCTTCTATCATATCGGCACGACGACGAATATCATTAATATATTTCAAGACATCCGGATTTTGCCAATCGCCCGATTCTATTAATGCCTCGACATAAGTCAATAATATTTCAGCATAACGAATGATATAAAAAGCATTGCTACCATTATAAGGATGATTACGATCTAAAGGATCAATATATTTCTTCAGCATAAAACCTGTACGTGAAGCATTCGGGCGTCCAATAGCTTCCGGACCTTCAACAAAAGGATTATAAGTATAATGGCTAAAAGTCGTGCTGTCACCGGGAGCAATTACAGACAAGAACAAACGCGGGTCTCTGTTATTATGATAAAACGGATCACGTGAATAGATGGCCAAAGAATCCGGTCCTAACTCATCCAATGTTTTACCCTGCATCGTTTCGAAGCTGTTCACAAAACTCAATAAAGGATTAACGGTACATTGCTGACCTAATCCAGGACCTGCGCAACGAAAGAAAGCTTCTCTTAATCCAGCTGCACTATAAAGGATACGTTCTTTATTATTTTGCCCCACCGAACGAAACAAATCACGGAAATTCTTACCCGGTTGGTCATCAGTCTGGGCTGTATAATACAATTCATACTCTCCCGAATCAATTACTTTTTTAGCGGCATCTCTAGCTATATCATAACGTTTTGCGTTCAAAGCGATGATAGATTTTAAAGCATAAGCAACCGAACGGTCCACTTTAGTCTTACGGCTATCATCGTACTTAAAAGGTAAGTCTTCAATGGCAATGGCTCTATCCAATTCCGTTAACATCCAATCGTACACTTCACCGGCAGAAGAACGTGCCATAAAATTCTCATTAGGAGTCAGAGAATGATCAACAATAGGAATGCCTTCTTCCAACCCAAAGTAACGCATCAATTCCCAATGATAGTATACTCGTAAAATAATCGCCTCACCTCGAATCTTTTCCCGTTCAGGTTCATCCACGAAATAAGCCTTATCCATGTTTTCAAGTAAACGGCAACACTTACGAATGATACTATACCGCGCGCTCCATAATTCAGACATTTTACCGTCTTCAGCAGTAATAGTACCATTACCGGCAGAAACAATCCAACCTTCAAAGTCTGCACCATGGTAGGAGTTATCAGTTAATCCTTCTTGATGAACCATTGAAATATAAGGGGATGTATAATGGTGGGTACCGTGAGGCAAATTATAACATTGCCCTAAAGCAGCCTCTACCTGGCCACTGGTTTTCCAAAACTCAGCATCAGTGATACCCGTTGGATTGTCACGGGTTAAAAAATCTTCGCAACTGCTCATTGAAAGAGCTAATCCTAATATATAAATATAGTTTTTCATAACCTAATTTTTAAAATGCAACATTTAATCCGGCAGAATAAGTTTTAACCATTGGATAAGTAGTATGGCTTCCACGGCCTTCCGGGTCTA
>ENA-OPFF01000213-OPFF01000213.1-human-gut-metagenome-genome-assembly--contig:-NODE-213-length-14485-cov-7.488843_pt1 | contig 14485 bp, 12 predicted proteins | sample MGYA00241713_ERZ501558 | MGnify/ENA primary metagenome ERZ501558 (study PRJEB25962, sample SAMEA2042429) | human gut metagenome | biome: human gut; feature: human-associated habitat; material: faeces...
TCCTCGGTCTTCTCCTCGGTCTTCTCCTCGGTCTTCTCCTCGGTCTTCTCCTCGGCGGATGCCGAGTCGAGAATGGCATGGATTGCCTCCATGGCTTTGGAGTACTCATCGAGCTTGGCGTTCAGCTCGATCTGTTTCTTGTTCAGCTCTTCGAGTTCGGCTTTGACAGAATCGATCTGCTTGCTCAGGACCTGAGCCTGACGCTTTTTGATTTCCACGTCCTTGTCCTGCATCTCCTTGCCATAACGAGACATGAATTTCTCCAGTCGGTCGTTCAGGTCTTCGGGAACTCGGGTGAAGTACGAGAGCGCATCCTTGTTGAATGCGATGTGGTACAGGCAGAGATCCTCCGTGATGTTCCCCGGGGTGAGGATCTTGCTGAACTCTTTGTTGATCGGGTCATGGAGTAAAGTGCCTGCTCTGAGTTCGTAATCGGGGTGTGCTACGTTTTTCATTTGTTGTTCTGTTATTCGTCTTAATGCTAAGTCGGCTTCGATCAGGCAGAAGCCACATCGGGAAACTGACTTATTCAAAAAGTATCGAGAAAGTTCATCTACTTCTCGATGGAGAGCGGGATTTTTTTCCAATTCCAATGTATGGGCCCGATAGGCTTCGCCTTTCAGGGACCCATACTTGGATTGGTAAGCTCTCAGTCTTTCGAGCATGTCAGTCATGAGTGCTACGGTTTAGATCCTTTGGTCAGAAGCCCGGCTACCATGAGGTCTGTGGTGGCTTCGTCCGTGACGAAGAGGCTCATCGGGAGCGAACCTTCCTGAGCGATGGTGCCGTTGGCCAGAGTTACCTGGTATGCGACGCCGTCGGTCATTTCGGTAGTGACAGTGATTTCGGTGAGCTCCAGACCCGAGTCCCAGCCATACACCTCGTACTTGGTGTCCCCTTTGTCTCCGGTGTCGTTGTTCTCGACGATAGCGATGACGCGGGCATTGGTTAGGCCGTTTACGAACTTCTTGGCTGCTTCCGACTTCTTGAAGATTCGGACAACTACGTTGTGCTGGTGAGTCTTGAGGTACGTGCCAGCATTGATGGTGTCCGAGCCTACAGTTGCGTTGGGCAGCGAGTCGACTTCGTAACCAATGGCACCGGTCTTAAGGATGAGCGAAGAGATAACGTTGTCAGTTACAACAGACTTCGATTTGTCGACGTCCGAGTAGCTGAGGAGAATCACCCTGGCGGTGGTGCCGGCGATTACCGGCTTACCACACTCCTGGTTGATGAATCCTGTTTTGATTTTAGAACAATCAAGTCCTGCCATTTTCTTAGATTTTTAAGGATTAGATACCTACCGAGAACAGATCCGGGTTAGTGAGCTTGGCATCCGCCTGACCCATGAGTTCTACGTAGACTACGCGGTCTTTGTATTCGTACCAGATCCGCATCTTCTCGAAGCTGTCGATTGCATCAACACCTATGCCGAGCACGCTCTTCGAGGTGAAGAGAATTCGATGGGGATTGTTGAGCTTCGTGCCAGTGTCTTCCGACGTAGCGATGATCTTGTCCCAGATGGGCATTGCGATGACAGGGATGCCATTGAAGCTGAGAGCCTCCATGCCATTCAGCAGAGCCAAGCGAGCCGACTCGAGACAGCAAGCGTCCATGAGAGACTGCTGATAGGCATCGTAGACCGACTGGGTAACGAGGATAAACTTGTCAGACTGCTGACGGAGCAGAAGCGGGGCACTAAACACGACCGACTGGATATACTCCTTTGCCTTGGCCGGAGTAAGCTTCTGAGTTGCATAAGTTTCCCCAGCATTTTCCGTAATGGTGGCTCCGTGCTGGGACGGATTGTTTTTAACCTGGGTGGTAATCTGTTTCCAGAAACCATTGATGATGGTGAAAAATTTCAGGTCGAGACCATCCGTAATGATACCGCTGTCGGGAACGTTCTTGGCGTCCTTGTCGTTGAACCAGAACAGGCGGTACCAGAAATCCATAATGGAGCGCTCCAGAACCTCGATGACAATGTTCATGTAGTCCGTGTCCGTGAAGTCCGGAATGTCGACGCCGGTGCGGAGAGAGTAAATAGTTGCCGACTGTTGGAGGTCAGTGTAACACTGGGACAGAAGGATCTCCCAGACACCGGGCTCCCACTTCAGCTTGCGGGTGTTGATGTTCCACGGCTGAGGAGTCGGGTTACACCCGGTGTTGACCACGCCGACCATGCCGCCCTCGCCGATGTAACCCACCTCAGTGTTAGTGACGATGTCGGGGAAGACTGTGTGAATGGAGTTGATGTCAGGACCCTGAATGGTGTCCTCCATAATCATCTCCGAGATTGCCTGAATGACACGTCCACAAAAATTGAACTTGTCCATGTCAAGAAATCCGCCTTTTTTAATTGCCATAGTTCTTAAAGTTTTTGAGTTTGACTACTTGAGAATCTTTTTGGCAGCGTTGACCTTCTGGAGCTTTTCGCGAGCTTCGTTCTTGAGGTCAGCTGCCGAGGGTTCGGACTTCTTGCCTCCGGGCAGAACCGTCTTGCGGTTCTTCGGGCGGTAGTTGCTACCACGGAGGTTGCGGAGTTCGTTCTCCTGCTCCTCGATGAGGTTCGTTGCCTCGTCGAGCATCGCCTCCAGTGCTGCAACGCGGTCCTCAAGAGACTCGGTGTCCTCCATCTCGATGCTGGTGACGATGTTGTCCTCGACAGTAACCACCCGGCCGTCTTCCAGAACGACAGTGCCCGACGTCTCGCCGTTGGCGAGAGTTGCCTCTACACCTTCGGCCAGATTGTCCTCTTCACCTACGGTCTGGAGAACGACCTGACCCTCAGCATCCAGATAGTCGAAGTTGGCGGGAGAGCCTTTCTTGCCATTCCGGAATGCCTTGACTTTGCTCATGAATTTTTCATAAGCGCTTTTTTCGTTTTTTGCCATAGCATTAAAAATTTGGTTTGTGTTGTATGAATTGATTTTGGAAATGAATCCCAAGTCAAGAAGTGATTTGGCATCATGGATGCGTTCCTCATGCATGACATTGCGGAGCCGTTCCCGGTCCTGACCTGTTCTCTCGACATACACGTCAAGAATAGCCTCCTCCTCCAGAGCAAGCTCTTCGGCAATGCTACGAGCATCGTCGGAAGTGAGCCAATCCCCGACCGGCATGTATACCCGATGGATGAGTGCCCGGCAATTCCTGTTTGCCGACCGGTTCTCTGCCGGAGCTGCCAACAGGATGCACACTGCCATCGAGTGGCATCCCCCGACAATATTTGTGTATATAGTCCTCCCACTCATGCGAAGAAGGTCATAAATCTTGAAGCCCTCCTCAACAGAGCCCCCGTCACAGTCAATGTTGATGCACACCTCCTGTTCATCGGGGTGTTCATCAAGTACCCGGCGGAAGGTCTCCACGGAACAGATCTCTGAGGTCCCTCCCCAAAGCTCCAACATGACCCGATTCTCTTCGGAGTCAATTGCGCCTTTTAAGTTGATGAATATCATGTGCCAAATTATTTCGATACAAATATAATTATTCCTAATAGATATTGAAATACTATTTGTGCTGGACTATTTAGAAATTAGCCCGGTCCTGAATCTGCATGTAGTTAGCATCTTCCCTCCGAATATCTTCGATTGTAGCAATCACTCTCACCTGGCCAAATGCTTTTTGAATTGCCCTCTCCATGTCAAGCCGATTCATAGGTTCCGACGCCTCAGCGAATGATCGGATAGCATATCCCCCGTCCGATCCAACTTTAGTGAACGGTACTCCGCCACCGAGTTCGTTTATGGCTGACAGAAGAGGCAGGAACATGCGGCTCGACTTCTTGTTAATGATGGTCTCGCCTCCTTCCGCCTCAATGTGCACTCCTCCAGCGGCATGACTGGGTCCCTCAATGTATTTACCTCTTGCGGCTTTCGGCAGAGGAGCTGCCCAAAGAGCTGCCATCTGAACTGCTCCCAAAGCCGCAGCTGCTGCAATGAACGGGATAGCCAAAGGGAATCCCATTTTAGCCGATGCCATGATGGAGATGGCAGTATTGATGCCAATCTCGAAGGATCCCATTGCCCTCTCCCGGATAGCTTGTTCCCGTTCGATTTTGGCCAACTCCTTCTCCTTCTGTTTCTCCATCTTGACTTTCTTCTCGTTGTACTGGGCCTCCGTGATTTGGCCATTAGCGTACATGTTTGCCAATGCCTGCTCCTCCCGGCTGTATTGTTCTTCTACCTCCTGAGCCCGGCGCTCCCCGAGAGCACTGGCCAAGTCATTGAAAGCACTAGCAAAGCCGGATGCCATTTCGGCATACTCCCGGAGCTTCTCGATCCGTTCTTCCCATAAAGCCTCCTCGTTCTCAGCCATCTCAAGTTGGATCTGAGCAATGGCGTCCTCGTTTCCTTGAGCTGCTGCCAACTCTGCCTCCAGATACCTTTTCCTGATCTCATACTTGGACTTGTGATTTAACTCGGCTTGAGCGAGCTCCTTGTCGAGGTCCATTTGCTGGAGACGAAGATTGTTGGCTCGGAGCTGGGCCTCCTGCTCATAGGTTTTCTCCCCGGCAGCTTTCCTGGCTTCGATTTGCTTCTGGAGCATCTCATTCTCGAGCTCCAGCTTCTTCCTTTCGTTGTCCGCTGCCTTTGAGAGATCTTCGGCATACTGTTCGTTGAGAACTTGGTTGAACCGGTCAAGTTGCTGTTTGGTAGCGTCCTCGCGGATCTTTTTGATTTCATCCTGGAGGTTCTGCTGAATCTGTTTCTCGAGTTCGGCTCTGTTGACCAGGAACTGCTCATAAGCGGCATACTCTTTCTGGTATTCCTCCTCGCTCATACCTCTCACGAACTGGGGAGACTGAATGTTGGCCAGCTCCTTCATGGCGTCCTGGTACTTCTGAGTAACCTGAGCAATCTGCATATCGACTGTGCCTCCGGAAGCTACAGCCAATATGTTTGCTCTCACCCCCGCAAGGTAGTCATTGAGCTGTTTGGCTTGGTTCTCGTAGAACTGCTTGTCAGACCGAGCCATGGCATTCAGAGCCGTCTGATACTCCTTATTAGTAATTTTGCCGTGAGCTTTCTGGAGAGCCAGACGTTCCCGGGCTCCATCCTGAGCTGCCTTGTAGAGCTTTTTCTCATACTCCATCCGGATGGCAATGTTCGTAGACTGGAATGTTGTTTGGAACCTGAGATCGTCTTCCCGGATCTTCTGCATGGCTTCCGAGTTCTTCAAAGCAACCTCCAGAGCCTTATCGGCAATGGCCTGCTGAGCCTCCCGGTTGGCTATTGCAGTCTCAAGAGCCAAGTTAGCAACTGCGGCTCCTTCATTCTCGATTGTCCGGAACAGTTCTTGGTATCGGCCTTTCAAATCGTCGAGTTCCTTTTTGGCCTCCTTGTATTTGGCCAAGCTTCCTGACCATGTGTTGAGCTCCTCCTCCTTGGCTGCAATCACCTTCTTCAAGGAGTCGAACTCATCCATTGCAGCCATCTGTCTTTGACGAGCTGCACTCATCTCAATCTCGCGGAGCTTGTTAGCTGTTTTAAGCTGAGCTTCGGCGATCTGTTCCGACGTGGCATGATTGGCTTTGAGATTTTCTATTTCTCTCTTGCCCCGGATCTCCTCGGCTTTGGACAGAGTGTTCCGCTTGGTCTCGATCTGATCCAGTACATACATGGAGGCTTCGGCAGCTCGATTGTATGCCTCCATTGCCCGGGTTGCTCTCTCTTGAGCTTCCGTGTTACTGTTAAATGCGTTCATAAGAGCAACCACTCCAGCCACCAATCCGCCCACTGCTGCTGCCACCAATACAACGGGGTTGGCAGCCAAAGCCGCGTTCCAAAGCCATGTGGCAGCTGCTGCTGCTTTGGTGAGGATGTTGCTAGCTCCTTGTACGGCATTTTTAGCAGCTATCGCTTTCGTCTCGGCGAGAGTCTGGTTGATGCCAACCAGCTGAACCAAGTTAGATGCAGCTCGATAAGTGGCTTCGGTCTTGGAGAGAGCTGCTTGGAGAGAAGACAAAGAGGAAAGAGCCGTGATGATGGTTATCATCTTCGTCATGGTAGCATTGAGCTCCTCGTTCTCGCTCCCCAGTACCTGAGTGGCTGTGGTCCAAAGGCCCCATACGGAAGTCAAAGCTGACGTGGCGCTGGTAACTGCCTGTATGGTTTCAGTTCCTTTACCAACGTTGGATATAGCTGTATTGACCAGGTCCTCAGCTCCTTTCAGTTCACCAGCTCGTTTAATCATCTCCTTGAACGTCTCAGAACTCGTATCCCCGGACTGAGCCATCTGGATGAGTGTCTGGGTAAGGTCGGAGAGTTCCTGCTTGAGGTTCTCCGTTGCCTTCTCGTAGTTACCAACTGACCGGCGATAGTCCCCGAGTGCCTCCTCCTGAGCTTTGAGCTCCTCGGTGGTTTCTGCAATGCGCTTGCCGAGCTCGGCTTTACGAGCCGCGTCCTGCATTGAGTTGCCCAGCTCTGCAAACTCGGCATTGTCCAAAGCCAGCTGGGTTCTAAGTTTTGCTAAACTTGCCTCCTGTTGGTTCTGGAGCTTAATGTTGTTCTGGATTTGCTTCTGGTACTTGTTCGCCTCGCTGTTGATTGCCTTGATCTGGTTGTCAAGCGCATAGTATTCTTGAGCATTCTCCTCAGTTACTTTGCCGAGAGCCTTCTGCTGGTCTTTCAACTCCTGGGACCGGAGTTTCAATTCGGCTAACGTCTTGAGGGCATCCTCAGCTGTTACACGGACGTTGTAAATTGTATTTTTCTGTTCTTCGGCCATATCACATTCGTATTAGGTCTACTTTGGGTATCTTTCCAGCTTGGAAGTTGTTTATTTTCGAAACGTAGAACCAGAACCCATGCTCTTCCAGCCATATCGGGTTGAACAAGTCCAGACTTTGAATGTCGAGCGAGTCCAAAAGAATTTGGACCTGTAGGATCTTTGGTCTTTTGAGTATATTGTTGATGAGCTTGTTGTAGTACTTAGGAACGTAGTAATTCAACTTTTTGAAATACGCCGTGTATAGTCGTATCTGGGTAAGGGTGTTGCCTACCCTCACCTTGGGCCGCATAAAGTCAGACTTATTTATGTGGACGACCATCGGCTTACTTAGAACATTGTACTCCCAAGTCGTCTCGACCATTTCCCCGTTCTCCATCCGACCTCTATTGATGGTCCAGATAGGGTAGTTAGCAAGTGTATGAGTCTTATTTGTAACGTCCGCATCATAGAGGCTTTGGTTGAGCCCTGCCAAGAACCCAATTTGGAACAGGAGTTTGGTGGGCTGGAGGTTGACGTCCGGGATGCTGAACTTGTACGAGTCAGTAACGTTGTTGTCCTTATTATCCTCTAACTTTATCTCGTTGGACTGGGCATAGCTGGACAATTGGAACGTAAGTTTGGTATCCTTTCCTTTTATCAGCTTGTCAGACCAATTCTTCCCGGACGAACTTTGTCTGTTGTAAAACTCCTGAATAGAGTATGCTCTTGCTACCTTTGTGACGGGATTAACGTCGACGGTTAGACCAAACAGCTGGACAAATGCTTTGACTATGTCCCCCAAGCTTTTGAATCCAGTAGAGGCCAGGAGGTCATAGGTTAGTCCGGGTTGGGGCTTATCCCCTGGTGAAGTTTCAGGCACAGGAGGAGCAGTAATGCTGACCGGAAATCTCAGGTCAAACGAATTGACAGGGTTAGTGATTATGGAGAGAGTTCCAGACACCAGTATGTGCTCCCCTGCCTCCATCTGGATGTCGACCGAAGCGCTGCCAGAAGACCCCGATGACCATGACCTTGTCAACACTACAGCACTGGTTCCGTCGTTCTTGTAGTGGGTAACTTTGACTGACACACTACTCTTTTGGATGGCAGAAATATTGGACCACGAGAATCTAAACGTGATGGTCGTGTCCCATAGAGTCATCCAGCTGAATGTTCCGGATTCGGGGCCTATAGTCAAACGTCCGGCGACCGGGTCACTGAGAGTTACCCCGGGGGAGCCTTTCCATATCACCCCGGTGGGGGTGCCAACCTTGGGATTCCGGATCCAGCCAGTTCCGGATGCTTTCGGAGCCTTGGGGTTGTCTGCCAAAACGGGGTAAGTGCAAGGCAAAAACATTTCGGCTCGGTCGACGGGGTCCACGTCGGTCTCGAGACTGTAGCCTGCTCGATCGAAGATCCATGTCACCAAGTCATACCAGTTGAGGTGGGGGTAGAACTTGTCCAACTCACTGACTTGCCTGATTGCCTCCATGGCGAAAGGGGGGAAGTTCGGGTTCTTTTGTAGAGTTGCATACAGCCAAAAGTACAGGACTTTAGCCTTTTCGAGGCCGGAGAGGTATCGCTCAGTCTGTCCCATTGTGTCCGTGTACCACTTGAGGAGGAACATACCATCCCCAGGGTCCTTCGCGTCAGTGTTGTTTAGTGTGTCGAACAGGTCAACGGTTGCCCCGAGGATCTGGACCCCGATCGATGTATCTGATACGTCTACGATGTTCAATACTGCTCCAGCCGGGGATATGAGTGCTCCCTCATAGAATAGTTGGCAAGGAAACTTCATGTATGGCACACTCGAACCTGAGCCAACTACAAAACTGAATTGGAATGCTTGCTCGTTATGGGTCGTCCTGGGCAGACTGATCCGCTGGGAGTACGAGGCATTCCTGTCTTTCAGCTCCGCCAGATTGTTGATCTGGTAATTCATCGCAGGAGCATCCAGCGGGAGGTCCAGGGACCAGACCTCGCCGTCAATGCCTTTCATGAGTAGTTCGTAGTTCATATTACCACTGAGTTTGTTCGTCAATAAGCTGGAACTCGTAGCTAACAGTGTTCCTGGGAGTCTTGGTGTCCCAAGTTAAGTCCGTGTCATCTACTAGGACTCGTTGCCATGCCCCGACTGAGCGGTTGTACGTTTGAACAAGAGGCGAGAGAGCAATTCCTTTGAGCAAGTTGAAGTCGTTCTCATCAAGCTGTTCTGCTCCTGCTTGGACTATGTTCTTAAACTCCGGAGCTAACTCGCCTCTCGTCTGTGAGGCATAGGGGCCTCTGGAATTCGCTAATACGTATTGGTCTCCCCGGTCAATCTCCTGCGTATACTTCTTATGTTGCTCAAACATGTAAGTGTCCCATCCGCCTTTCTGGTTTATCCAGCGAATGTAGAATGGGTTGCAAGGTATCTCCGTATCGACGAATGTGATGTTCCATGCTTGAGAAGAGTATGCTCCTCCAGAAAGTCTGAGTTTTACGTAGTCTGCGTCATCCAGAAGATCATCATCAAATTCGTACACAAGGGGGATGTTGAGTCGGGTAGAAATATCAAATTGATTTTCGGCCTCATCACGAAGTTTAACCCGAACGTCGACCGATGTAGCGATATTTGGTGACCCCGAAAACCCTCTCGGGAATAGGGTGACGTAATACGGATACCCGTAGTATTTTTTTACATACAGATTCCTGTCGTTGTCAGGAACCCGGTCAGTCAGTACGAGTCCTACGTATGACTTGGTGAAATCAGCGTTGCAGCCTCGAGCCCTAACTCCCCGGGAGGCATATCGAACACTGAATTCTCGTTCGCCGATGCCTTTGTAAGCATATGCCGATATGAGACTGTAGTCAATGGCAAAGCCGATGGCTGAGTTTATGTACGGAAGCATTTTCAATTTGTCGTCCCGGAATCCGGCTTTTGCCAAGAACGTGAGGTCGTATTTCTTCTTCGTCCCGAATCCCGAGTCTCTGTAGATGTTGATGCTTTCAGTTAGTGAGTTCGCTGCTTTAACTGGACTGGGGTTATAGCTGACAAAGTTATTCCCGTAGGCCAAACTCATACCTGAGAGAGTAACCTTCACTCCAGCTGTTGCTCCTTCAATACCTGCAAAAATGATAAGTATATCGCAGGGGGATCCTGTTGTAACAATGCGCGGTATCTGAACCTTCCACGTCATGTTGTCACCAATTGGTATATTTGTTTTAGCAATCATAGTGGTAAGATTACCCGAACTGGTTGCTTGGAACAAAGCAACGGTGAGTGAAGTGGCACCCACTCCAACCCCGCGATAAACCCTAAAAGCATACCATTCCCCGGGTATCACCTTTCTACGGAGAGGAAACCCCACAGAAAAGTCGTTACTACTACCTCCACTGTTATCAAGTACTTCGACCGCCTCATTGTCTATAATGTTCAACGAGACCATATTGGACCTGTCAAAGTTCTGAGTCTTGATCTCAAGCCCAGGTGTTGAGTTGTCGGTCTCAACTGGTATTTGCGAATATGCTGAGTATAAAGAATCCTCATCCGGTTGATTGATAATTGCCATATCGCGTTATATTATATATCCGTGGTCCATATTGTTGTCAGGAGTGAATGCCTCTTCAATGAGGACCTCCATTGTCTTGTCCAAATGCTGAGCCAGGTACTCCTCGAAGTTATCAGCGGGAGTGTCGACCAAGTCAACGTAAATGTGATTGCGGTAAAGCTCTGAGCCTTCTCGTTTTATCTTCCATGCAGTGGCATTTCCGAATCGGACCAGGTCCTTGGGATCCGAGAATGTGATGCCTTTGAGCTTTGCCCACTCCATGATGATCTGTCCCAAATTGGCGGGGATCTTTCCAGGACCTCGTCCCCGGATGAGAGTGTAGAAGTAGTTTGGAGCTTCGATCGTTCCCCAAACTGTTTCCCCTTCTCGTCCCGTCTGGACTGTTATCTGAGCATAGGTTCTGCCGGAGGCTTCCTGCCCGGCGTCCTGTGATGCCCGGATGATCTCGTCCCTCATCTGGGTGAGACCCTCAGCCAATATCTGTTCCAGTCCTACCGCCATTTGTTTCTGGGTTTGCGAGCATTGGCTTTCTGCTGAGCCTTACGCTCCAGTTCCTTGTTCAGTCGCTCCCGGAAGAGGTGACTCTGCAAGTTGGTGAAAAGGAGGTTGTACACCTTCCCGTATTTCCATTCCAGAATCTCATCCGGGTCTTTCGAGTAGTCCTTGGCCAGTGCAGTGATGGTGGCCATCTCGCCAACCACCAAAGAGAATTGAGCAATGCCGGCTGCCTTTTCCTCGGCACTGGGCTCGTACTTGAGCTCAGTCTGTTCTCGCTCGATCCAATATTTAATGCCCAGAAGAACCTCATACCAGTACTCGACAATTTCGGAGGTGTTCCTGAGACTCCATTTGACGCCGAGACATTGCATGCCTTCCTTCATCTTGTCAATGTCGGTCATCTCCTTGTCAGTGATGATCCGGCCAAGCTCTATGCGTTGGCCGAACGTCATCTGACCGCCTTGTATGTCGATTCGCTGTATCATACCATTGTATAAATATCACGGAAGGTCCAGACGTCGGGGAACTCGCCCTCAGGTTTTACATTGATTTCAGTTACAGGGAAGTCTTCTGTGTCCGGGAATGTATACTCTTTGAGCTTCCATTCTCCCCCTGCATATGCTGGGGTTAGGGGTCTTCCGCATAATATGGCTCCATACGGGTACAATGCCACGACCAGGTTCTTCGGATCAGTGTTAGTGGTTATATATTCGGAGACTACAGACTTGTCAATGGGTTTTGATTCAGTATTTTCAAAGGTTATCGTAATTCCCCGCATATTAAATCCTTCGTGGATGATGTCTACCAGCCTGACAGGTTTAGGCTCGGGTGGAGCAGGAGGAATGGGCTTATACGCATCGAGACACCATTCTTGCGTTACAGTTAGCTCCAGTCCTACGCTGACCTCGTTGGCATCGAACCGAGGAGACGGATACATAATTCTAATGGTGTTGAATATTTCTGGATGTCTGAGACCTAATTCCGAAGTCTTCAAGAAATACAGGAAAGGCCGGACCATCTGCTCCTCGATTTGGTTCTTTAACTCCAGTCGTCCGATGGTGGGCGAGTTCTGGCTGAACTTCGTGTCGCCTTTGTAGGCATCGTTGGCCATCGGCTCGAACTTGCAGAAGTATATCTGCATGATGGTCCTTTGCTTCTGGTGCCCGCTGTAAGGAATATCATAGTAGCCAGTGGTGGGCTCCTCAACATATACAAAGTCAGACGATACCCGATTGCCGTCCGAGTCTGTTACGAATCTTTCCATCGTGTCTACTTTGACGTTCAGCATTCGAGCCTGGTCACACTCAAAGACGGCCAGAGGATTGACCCTCTTGACTATGTCGCGGATGAGGGTTATGATGTCCAGTATCATCGTTTTGTGGGGATTATTATTTTGGCGGACTTCATGCCAGTCGCCTTCGGCTTGATCTCAAATATCATTCGCATGATGAGCATGTCCAGGAAGTCCGGAGATCTGCCGAGTAGCTGCTTCATGGTGTCCTTGGAGATGAGCTCTCGCTTCTGCTCAGCGGAGTTCGTGTTCTTGGACTTGAGCACCGTCATCTCCTGCTTGATTTTCTCCTGAACTTCGGGAGAGCAGATGATGTGGATCTGGCGCTTGTTGATGAGCTCCGCCAGCTTGAATGCGCACTCCGACTTGATGTTGTTGTACGTCTTGGAGTCAATGGCTGACTGTCCTCCATGAAACTCCCGGATGCCTTTCAGGTAGCTCTCCAAGTAGAACCCAAGTCCGTCAGCGTCAGAGACGATGCTGGACCGGGGGACTTTCAGACCGGTGGCCAATTTGGCGATCTTCTCCTCCATCTCCTTGCCTTCCGAGAAGCCTTTGGCGATGGGGATCCGACAGACCATGCCGTCCCAGGTTCCAACCACCCAACTGTCTCTACCTTTCCCGGCAAGGTCAGTGCTAATGAACCGATTGCCCGTCGGGAGTACGAACTCATTGCTGAACATGTCGCACACTGCATCATAGTCGACCAGCCAATTCGGGTCATCGTCATACTCCCAGTTGCCAAAGACCAGTCGCTCGATCTGCGACTGGGTCAGGTTCCGGAGAAGCCCCTCAATGTACGTGTCTGGGAGAGTCTTGTTGTCCTGGGGCAGAGCTTTGACGAACCGACGCCAAGGAGGCAGCTTGTTCTCCTTCCATGGCTTGTAGTAGTCCGTGTAGAGGAAATTGTTGGACGGGTTGCAGGTGATGAGGAGTTTGGGAGCCAGCTTGTAGACGTCATTCTTCCATCGACCGATAGAAGCCTGGAGGTTGGTCTTCGCCTCGCGGATAAACTCGCCACCCTCTTCGATCCATCCCCGAGTCATCTGCATGGAACCGAACCTCTCATACATGGGGTCACTGGGGTTATACTTGGCATCGATGAGGTAGATGCGGCTTTTGTTGTACAACTCGAAGAAGTTGTATTGGCCATTAAAGTGGTAGTAGTTCTCCGTGATGCCCCAGTGGGTAAATACCTCGTAGATGGAGGGAATAGTGTACCGGACCAGGTCGGCAGCCGTCTTACGCGCAATAAAATAAAATGTCTCCGGGTAGGTGAGGGCATCGCCGGCTATCAAGGAACACCCGAGGTAGGATTTGCCAGCACCTTTCGTGCCGGCATACAGAATGTCAGTGACCGAGTCATCAAGCCATAACCGAGCCACTTCCTTCTGCTTCTCGTTGCCTTTGGTGTCAAATTGAAGTCGGCGTCCCATTTTATTTTACCTCCATTCCTGTTATCTGTTCGAGAGTAATGCCTCCCGTCAGGTTGACATTTGTCTTGCGTCCTTGAAGTACCTGGATAAGGCTGGCAGCGTACTTGCCAACCAGTGCTCCCTCAATTTGCTGGGAGTTGATGGCGTCCTCGATGGTGCCACCAATTGCAGCTGCTACCGGATCCCCCGTGAGTTCCCCGTACTCAACAGGATTGATCCCAGCGAACAGCCTGAATGACTCGATGGTCATCGGGCGGGAAATGTAGACGCTGCAGTCGTCGCCATTCTTATTCTTGTGAGCCTGGGAGAAATAGTTATCCTTCATGAATTTGCAATACTCAATGAATGCAAAATAAAGCTCCTCCGCATCGGTGGGCTTTACAAAATCTCCGGCGTCTCGCCTTTTCTGTCCCTCCTCCATATAGGCGAGCGGACTCATTTTATATGTGCTTCGTGCCATGCCTCAAATATAATTAAACCTTATACAAATTAAAAATTTATTTCTGCACAACAATCCCCGGAGCGTTTGGCCCCGGGGATCTTTGATTTATTCGCTTACGCGAATGAGGGTCACGCCGAACCACAGGAACTTGACCGAAATGCCGTTCGGCCAAATCATGCCTTCGTGGACCGTTGCGATGGATGGGGTCCAATTACAGTACTTGGTATTGACTTCCGAGTACAAAGCCCAGTTTTTCCCGAGCTGCTTAAAGTGTTTTGCTTTCATGTTTTTTTTTGGTTTTAATCAGATTAATATATATATATAAGGGTCGTGGGGAAAAGGTTCCCTAAACACCCCTAAGAATCACAAATAGAGAGTGTTTTTGGGGGATCAAACAGTTTTAATTTCCGTATACGCGAGTGCCGTCCAGTATTTGGGGGTCGAGAGAAAGTCCCAACTTGGCACCAGTTCTACTGACTCTGTCAGTTCTACTGACTCTGTCAGTTCTACTGACTCTGTCAGTTCTACTGACTCTGTCAGTTCTACTGACTCT
>ENA-OPFF01000240-OPFF01000240.1-human-gut-metagenome-genome-assembly--contig:-NODE-240-length-13200-cov-2.524078_pt1 | contig 13200 bp, 9 predicted proteins | sample MGYA00241713_ERZ501558 | MGnify/ENA primary metagenome ERZ501558 (study PRJEB25962, sample SAMEA2042429) | human gut metagenome | biome: human gut; feature: human-associated habitat; material: faeces...
ATAATAAGTTTTCGAAAGAGCTCGTAGACTTCATGAATAGGCATCGGGCTGAGATGGTAGATGATATTAAGAGTAAAACGGAAATAGAAACAGGTTATGACACACTTTTATCTGCTATTATCGCGGAAACATGTCTAGATAAAGATTTCTCTTATGCAATCTTTGACAATCCTTTCTTGGGAGAAATCTGGAAAAAGCAGGTTTCTCTCTTGAATGAAGAACAGTTGTTCTATGTGTTAAGGAAAAAATATGTCTCATTTGATTATATGAATTCGAAGGTAGCTAATCGCTTTTTGCATTATTATATGGAAGATGATTCTGAGTTTGATTATGGCTTGTTCATCAAATCGTTGGAAGAATCTGGGAATGAAGTCTTGAAGGCGATGGCATCTGCTAAGTGTATTGCGAAAAGAATGTTGCACTTGAAGGAAATTCCTCATTGTCTGACGGCAATGGGAGATTCTTTTGAAAAATTCAAAAGGGTTGGTGATAATGTGAAAATTCCTAATGTTGACGGATATAAGGAGTTGGTTGATGCTTTGCATTCTGTCAAGTATTTAGGAAGGGTGGTTCCGATGGGAAAAGAGATTTCTGTAAGGGTTCTAAAACATTGATGAAAATGAGCATATTAGTAGATAAAATATTGTCAACGGAAAGTTCTTCCGTTCATCAGATATTTGAAACAAAAGGTAAGGTTTATACTTATCTCAATCCAGTATCTTATTTGACTGACCTCGACAATAAGGAACTGTTGTTTGGTAAGATGGATGGTATTTTTGCCGATGGTGGCTTGCTGGTGAAAGCTATCAAGTTGGTTTATGGCAAGCATGTAACTCGAAGAAGTTTTGACATGACTTCGATGGCACCAGAGTTGTTCTCGTATGCAGAGGAGCATGGAAAGACTATCTATATTGTGGCTTCTAAACAGGAGCAGGTAGAGAAAGCCGTGGAGATATTCCGTGAGCGGTATCCAAAGGTGAAGTTTGCTGGTTATCGCAATGGTTACTTTGCATCGGAAAACGAAATGGATGAGGAGGCAAAGCATATCGTAAAGCTGAATTCTGATTTCTTGATAGTTGGTATGGGAGCCTTGATGCAGGAGAAGTTCCTGCTAAAGGTGAAGAATGCCGGTTATCAGGGTGTCGGATTTACCTGTGGCGGTTTTATCCATCAGACTTCCAGGAATGAGATAGATTACTATCCTGCATGGGTGGATAAAACGAATCTTCGCTTTGTTTATCGAATGTGGAAGGAACCGCATACCCGTAAGCGTTATGTGATGGCAGGCTTGCTGTTTCCTGCTAGATTTATCGCAGAAAAAATCTTCGGATAGTCTTGTACAGCCAGTGAATGGGAGTGAAGACTACCGATATAGGAAGTAATATAATGAGTAGGAGCGTCGGTATAATATGACCGATGGCTCTTTGTAATTTATCTTTCATGCGTGCAAAAGTACAGCTTTATGTTGAAACAACAAAAGATTTTCTTTGATTTCTTGCGATTCTGCATTGGTTCTGCCAAGGAAATTCCTGGTTCTTTGAAGGAGGTGGATTGGAAGGAGCTATATGCTATCGCCCAGAAGCAGGCTTTGCTTGGTGTGCTGTTTCATGGTATCAGGCGGTTGCCAAAGGAGTTGGCACCAGAGCAGAAGCTGCTGATGCAATGGATGGTGATGGCGGAAATTATTCGGAAGCAGAATATCAGACTGTTTCAGGATTCCGTGAAAGTTTGCAAGAACTTCGAGAACAAGGGCTTTGCTAACTGCATCTTGAAGGGGCAGGGGAATGCGTTGCTTTATCCTGACCCTTATATGCGAACTCCTGGAGATATAGACATCTATCTCGCTGGTGGCAGGAAACGAGTGATGCAATATATAAATAAGGTGTGTCCGAATCAGGTGATGCGTTATCACTATGTAGACTTCCCTGTGATGAAAACGGCAATAGAGGTGCATTTTACTCCTTCATATATGTTTTTCCCTATTCATAATAGCAGGATGCAGAAATGGTTCGGGAAGGTAATGGATTTGCAATGTTCGAATGTAGTTACATTACCAGATGGGTATGGGGAAATTACAGTGCCAACGATGAACTTCAATGTTATATATATCCTCTCTCACCTCTATCGCCATGTGTTCACTGAGGGTATTGGCTTGCGTCAATTAATAGACTACTACTTTGTTTTAGTGAAGAGTGAAGAACGAAGAGTGAAGAATCTGACGGCATTGCAGCGTGAACTGAAATATCTTGGTTTATGGAAGTTTGCTGGGGCTGTGATGTATGTGTTGCATGAAGCTTTGGGGTTACCAAAGGAGAAAATGATTGACCTATTGATGTGAATGAAGGTCGTTTTTTGTTGGCTGAAATCATGCAAGGAGGCAATTTTGGTCAATATGACACTCGACTTGGAAGCAAGGAGAATGAAGGCAAACTTCATCGCTATCTCAGAATGAGTTTGCGTAACTTACGCTTCGCAAAGTATTATCCTACCGAGGCATTGAGCGAACCATTGTTCAGAACTTGGTTTGCTGTATGGAAGAAGATACATGGAATAAGATAATTGATATACGGGCGAACGGATCCCTCTCCCATTTTTTAAGCTACTTTTCGGTGATGGAGCCTAGTAGCCCGTTTTTCGAAAACCTACCCGTCCTTCCTTACCCTTAAGAAAGGCTCCACCTTTCTCACCAAGCCTCTCTTCAATAGTCTTTACGCCCCCTTCGGTTCCCCCAGGTCTGGGGGACAGAAACCCTCAGGGACGAGAGACTGTAACCGCCCTCCGGTGCTCAGAACCGCTACGCTATAAGGTTGGCGGACCAAAGCGGTCTTCGCCATGGTTGTGCGGGATGGGACCGTCTGGGGTGCAATATATAATCCTTTATTTAGAATAACATAATGCTATTTTCAAAGTTTTATTAGTTTAGCATTTTTATTTATCTGCTTGATCATTAATATATTATAAGTATGGAAAATTATTATGCAGTGCAACTTTCAAGTTGTGTAAAGGGTGAATTGATATTATTGAAGGCTGATGTATCTTATTTGTATGCTCATTTATTCACGGATGAACAATTCCAGGCATATAAAAAATGGAAACGTCAGGGGATTCATTTCCCTATGGAAATGCCCATTGATTTAAATGCACCTTGTGATGGGGATTTTTGGCTTGTAGTTGATAACGGTGGGGATAATATTGATAATATAAAATGTACATTTCGACGTTTTGCTCCTGGTATTTCAAAGTCTGATGCTATTGGTATGGGACGTTACAGTTTTGAAACCTATGTGGTTAATGCTGATGATATTTTAACAGAAGGAAGCATGATTCAATATTGGAAAGAAAATCATGAGCCAAAATCGCAGATAGATTTGTCTAAACAAACATTTATTTGTCCTTCCTGTGGTAAAGTTGTATCAACAGCAAGGGTACATGGAGCACATGTGCGTTCATGTGAGGATACATCGGCTCTTTACATTACGCCAACTTGCGATTCTTGTAATTCAAGCAAAGTAAAGAGATATTTTAAAGTGAATAAAGTGGATTTTGTGGAAGCTCCAAAAAATCAATAATCATTCGTATGCAAACAGTCTTGGATTTATCTTTTACGAAGGCTAGACAGTATTTTCTGGAATCAGAAAATTATTGTAACATGAATTTGCCGAAATATATAGAATTTGGTGATATTCTGTCTTTTGTTCAAAAACAAGTCAAAAACAAAGAATTGGAAGACATATTGGCAAAACCAAAAGCTATGCCTTCTAGTTTTGAAGGCGTAAACTATAAAATTTTGAAGAAAAAGGATGCTATGTATTCTTATCGATCTATACAATTGGCGAATCCTTTTCTTTATTATTTGTTGGTTAAAAAAATGACTACAAAGAATGCATGGAATGAAATATTAACTCGCTTTAAAAAGTTCTCTGTTCCACAAATAGAAGTTGCCGGTATTCCAAAAGTAAAATCAGAATCCGACAAATCGCATCAAGCTGCCGCTGTATCTTTTTGGTGGGAAGGAATGGAACAAAGAAGTTTAGAATTGGCATTGCAATTTCGATATATGTTGGTAACAGATATTACTAATTGCTATCCTTCAATGTACACTCATTCTATTGCATGGGCGATGATGGGTAAGAATAAGGCTAAGATTAAAAAAGGAAAACATGGACTTTTAGGGAATGTGATTGATACGTATATTCAGGGAATGCAAAATGGACAGACGAATGGAATTCCTCAGGGAAGTACGTTATTTGACTTTATAGCTGAAATGATATTGGGCTATGCAGATAAAATTCTCAGCTTGAGAATTAGAAGAGAGAAAATAGAAGATTATAAGATTCTTCGATATAGAGATGATTATCGTATATTTGCTAATTCTAAGGAACAAGTTGAACGTATAGCTTTTTTGCTTCATGAAGTCTTAGGTGATTTTAATCTACAGCTAAATTCAAAGAAGACAAAATTTTCAGAGGATATTATTACAGATTCTATCAAACCAGATAAAATAGGTTATCTATCTGCATCTCCGTTTTATCATAAAAGTCGACACCATGTGTTGACTTTGGCTTCAAGCTTACAGCAAGAAGCACTCTATATACAACAGTTCGGAAAACATTATCCAGACTCAGGTACATTAGTAAAGTTGCTGAATTCGTTTGCAAAAAGAATGGTGAAAAAGTTCACAGAGCAGGAGAATGCTTTGGTCTTGATTTCTATCTTCACCGATATTGCATTGGAAAGTCCCAAAACATATCGGAATATTTTGCAAATAATCAGCTTCTTATTGGATAAATTCTCAACTACAGATGAACGCGAAAAGATTGTAGAGTTTATTTATAAGAAGTTTCAGAGGTTAACTAATATTGGCGAATTGCAAATATGGCTACAGCGAATCACTTTTAAATTGCCTCATCCGATTGAGTATTCGGAAAAAATATGTAAGATCGTTGCTAATACTCCGGATGTACATCTTTGGAATAATGAATGGGTGGCAGCAAACATCAAGTCAGGTTTTCCGGAAACCAGTATTTGTAATAATGAGTTGAGGGACGAGTTAATTCCGATTATCGACATAGAAGAGGTTTCTCTCTTTGATGAATATGTATAAAATATATAAATCTTATGTGATATGAATGAATTTATTTCTAATTCTCCTCATGGTAAGGATTTCTTCGAGGGTAAATCACAGCAGTTAGTTGCTAAGGCTATATATGAGTCAATTAATAATGTGAAGAATCTGCCTCATATTATTGGACTAGAAGGAGACTGGGGCTCAGGTAAGTCAAATGTAATCAAGCAACTTTCTGATATATCAGGTTTTGATAGAAGTTACTATCTCTTTACGTATGATGCTTGGGGGCATCAAGAAGATTTGCAGCGTAGATCTATCCTGGAAGTGCTTACAACGGAACTCATAAAGAAAGAATTCTTAGTAGGTAAAGGTAAAGTTAGGCTTCGCAATGGAGATGAAAAAGAAGATAGCTGGAATTCTCTACTTAGTTATTTGTTGTCTAATAAGACTGTCACAACGACAAAGCCAAACGTTAAAGTAAGCTCTTTTACTCTGGTTATGTTGGCAGTAGTTTGTATCGCAAATGTCACATCGACAATTTGTTCGGACAGATTTGATGATGATAACGGTTATATCTATTGGGTTTTATTACTTGCTCCTTATTTTATGGGTTTAGTACTTATTGGTGCTTTTGCCATGAGCAGTTGTTCTTGGAACTTTTTGAAGCACTGGGTTACGAAGGAAGATGCGGAAAAAGTGACTGAGGAATATGTGAGTAACGAAGAACCTTCCATCCAGGAATTTAGAAATTGGATGCAAGCTATATCCGATTATATCGATGCCAATCATAAGCAAAAACTAATCCTTGTTTTTGATAATATGGATCGTTTGTCACCAGAAAAAGTAAGGCAATTGTGGAGCTCTATCTACGCTTTCTTTGCTGGTGAAGTTTTTGGAAATATTTGGGTTATAATCCCTTATGACGAGAAACGTCTTGTCGCTGCTTTTTCAGAGAGTGAAGAAGAGTCTGGTGATAATTTTATAAAAAAGACGTTCTCAATGGTGTATCGTGTATCTCCTCCTGTAATATCTGATTATGAACTTCTTTTTAAATCCTATTTTGAACAGGCTTTCGGGAATCATGAGGATGAAAATAAAATCAATCAGATTTTCAGAGTGTTGAATCATGATCCAAATCCAAGAGATGTTATTTATTTCCTAAATCAGATGGTTGCATTGGTTAGAATGTGGGGAAATGTGATTCCTTTAGCAGATATAGCTTTATATGTATGCCGAAAAACTAAGCATCATAGAGGGAATATGAAACTTGATGCATATTTATTGAGTAATGCTATTTTTGAAGATGTTGAAGCATTGTTTGTACATCAAGAGCGAACTAAAGTAAATCTTACTAAACTCGCATATGGGTTGACTAATGACGAACTTGCCAAACAATTGCCAATGCGTAATTATCTACGTGCCTATTTTGAACAGAGAGATAATCGTGATATCAATGAATTTGCAACTCAGCCTCATTTTGTGACGGTCTTAACGGATGTAATAAATGATGCACCTCTGACTTTGGTAAACAAGTATATTTTAGGCTTGGGCAATTTGTCTGAAGATAAACTTTCAGATGCTGATAAACCCAATGTTCGCCATAAATGGGATTGGTTGGCAAACCAATGGAAGAAAAATGATATCGACAAACAATCATTTAGTAATGAGCCTCGACTATTATTGTCACATTGTTCTGATAAATATAAATATAAACTAGTTGAAAATGTAGTTTATAAGCTACAGCACTATAATAATTTTAAAGGAAAAGATTATTATAACGCAATGAATGAATTGCGCCAATTCGTTGATGACAATAATATTGAATATAATTTTTCAACTTGCGATAAAGTAGAAACTACTGCCGAAGTGTTCTGGGATTATCTTCATGTAGCGAAAGATAATTATCTTGATTTCAACTTGAGCACTTCTAGCAATGAACTAATGGCTTTCTTGGCTGATTCCAATTTGAAAACATGCAAGATTCCAAACCTTGTTGAATATCTAGCTAATGATTCAAATTATGATTTTCTTAAGCTATTGGAGTTTTGTAAGAAACTAATCAGCGCAGGAGAAGTTGAAAAGGATAATATATGTACTTTATTATATTTTGAGTCATTTGTCTATAGTATAATAAAGAAGCAGCCAGTTCCAAAAATAGAACTTCCAGAGGCAAAGGTGATAAGCAATCTTTATTCTGATGTTTATGGACAAGATTTGTATTCTCGTCTATCGGGATATTGGGATTTTGTTTTCCTGTTAATGATTTGGGCAACGGAGACTCCTGATGTTGATGATGCAAATATAGAGGATTTAGCTAAAGTTAGTGTAAAATACGAATGTTTCAATGATGTTTTTATCAACTTGGATAGTGTTTATAGTGTTAGACAAAAACTGGCAAAATCAATAATTCAGCAACATCTTGTTGGTAGTTTAGATATTGTAAAGAAAATCAAAGATTTTAGTGCCATTCAAGTTTCTACAACTTTGCCATGGAATGAAATTCTTGATTACTTCAGTCTATATGTTAATTCTATATTGAAAGAAGATAGAGATGAAGTAAAAGAGGACTTTACCAGTTATGTTTCAAGTGACATATTCCCGTATTTGAAGAAATCAGATAGTGCTATTGTCAAATGGATTGTAACTATTGGTAGAGAATACCTTGAAAAACATAAGCCAGATTTGGTTAACTCGAATGGGGCGGTTGTTCATGGGTATTGGCAGTTGTTTGTTGATGCGTTCCTGGGAACTAATGTTTGGGCACATACTGATGGATACGTTTTACAACAACTGAAAAAGGTGTTTGAACAATATTATACTAATCATGATGTTAGCTTGATTCAAGATGAATTTGTGGAAAATCTTGTTGAGAAAATAAATGAAGAAGATTATCTGCCATTGGTAAATCAGGCAAGAAATAGTTTCACGGTAGGAAGTCGTCATGCTAGTATTGACGAATTTAAGTATTTTGTACATTATATACCTGAACTTGATACGGAGATTCCAAATGTGGATACCTTTGTGCAGAACTTTATTGAGTATGCTTTCTTGAATGATTCTGCTTCACGAATATTGGTATATAACAATTCGAAGTTCTATATGCCTTTGATAAATCAAAGCTATCGCATAATGAAATATGTTATCAAGTATATTGCTGAACATAAGGATAGCGAAGCTGTCTGTGCTAAACTTTATGATCAATTATCAGATGAAGCAAAGGACTCATTAATATCAAAAGGTGAAGATAATTAATAATACCGAAAGACAAATCGAACTCTGCCTTTTGCTCGGCAGGTATCGCAGCAAGGCAATCACGGAATAATTTGTTCTGTATATAACGCTTTGTGTGATGCTCTATGATGAGGTTACCCGCGACCACATGTTGCAAGAAGAGAAAATCTTCAAGGATTCTTCCATTGTAGGTTTCGTAGCAGACAGAGCTCCTCAATATCCAGCTATAGTCAAAGACTTGGAAGGACAAGAGTTGTTGCGCCAGGCCTGTTGGTTCCACGCTCGCCATTATTTGGTGGATGCCTATTTGGTAGATTCGAGAATGGAAATGCTCAAAAAGATGCGTGCTGCAGGTGACAAATATGGTCAGATGGTTCACAGAGCCGTAGATTACATACTTGATGACGAAGATGCCTTCCGAACATTCCTTTCGGATGGCCGAATTGACATGCACAATATAGCCATAGAGAGATGTTTCAGACATATCGCTATGGGAAGACGCAATTGGCTTCAGACAGGAAGTCACTTCTCAGCCCAGAATTTGGCGTTTATGTTCGGGTTGTTGGAAAGTTGCAAATTGAACAAAGTGAACTTTGGTGAGTACATTGAGGATATCCTTACTCGCATTCTTTGTGGCGAGGAGGTTTACTGCCCTTGCCAATGCCATCATCGCTTTACTCAAAGATGAAGCAAAACGTGAGAAACGGCAGATAAACTTTGTGGGTGATAAGTCGTGGAAAGTCATTACAGAGAAGTATATAGAGTTTTATAAAACAATTATATAAGCTTATGGCAGATCTTTTTAATTTCGTAGATTCTGATTGTTCACCATCATGTAAAGAACAAAACTTTACCATCCAAGATGAAGATACCTTGGCACAGCATGTAGCTGAATTGTTAATGGGACAATATCGTCATGTTGGTAAGGTGCTAGATGCTTTGGACTCTACCCTGGCTGTTCAGTTTCATGAAAACCAAAAGAAGTCAATTATTTCCATCTTGCGGTTGGAAGAAGGCATGACGGTAGATAAAAGAGATGGTTGGATCTTCCAAATGATTTCTTGGATTATAGTATATCTCAATCATCATGGCGAGAACTTCCGCCAACAAGCTCCTCATCATCATCCTGCTCAGCAAGGCATTGATGGATTTGCTGTTGTCGTGAAGGATGGACATCTGAAAAAGATTCTTATTACCGAGGATAAGTGTACGACAAGTCCACGTGGAAAAATCACCCAGCAAGTTTTTCCTGAGTTCGATAAGTATGAAAATTTTAAAGATACGACGGCGATTTTTGATTCTGCGACAACTTTACTCGAACAAATATCTGATAAATATGCTGATTTGCAGAATGAGGTGAACGATTCTGCTAATTGGGTTTACCGCATCTGCGTGACTCGTGATGCATCTCATAAGGATGGTGAAAATATAGCTAAGCTTTATAAAGATTACGAGAAGCATGTTAGCGGTGATGTTAAAAGACGTACAGGCAGTTCTACCTATATTGACAATCTGAGGGAGTGGATGCAAGCTTTCTCTGAGAAAATTATAAAGAAAATAGAAGCTCTTTAAGCCTATGTTTGATCCTATTACAGAAAAACTGATAAAAGATATTCCTCAGTTTGATGATATTGATGTTGAGCGATTGCCTCAGTTGCTTTCAAGTGTTTATGCTCATATTGTCAGTGCAAAATCACAGCTTGCCAATGGACAGTTACCTTTTTTGATAGGTGACTTTGACAAAACAGTTAGAACACTAAACAAATTGATTTTTGGACTTGAAGCATTGATGATTCAAGACCTGTATCAAAAGCATGTTGAATCGCTTGCTTTTGTGACAGCGACAGCTTATTCCCTGAAGGACATGCTTTTACAGCAACAAGAAGAAAGTGTAGTCTCTATGGATTATATTTCTTCTGATGTTAGTACAGTTTTGCATTACTTGATAGCTGATGCTGTAACAGATGCTGTAGAAGTGGCACGAAAGTTTCATACGGCTGATGATATTCAAGGTAGTTTGCTACGCTATATTCGAATGTTGGCGGAAGGTAAATTAAAAGAAATAGTAGAAAGCGAAACTACTAAAGAAGAATTTCATGGTGATTATCAAGAGTATGCCATCAATCTTCTGATGAATGAATTATGCGAGGGCATCAAGGATGTAGCTCTTCATTTCTTGGGAAATACAACTATAAAACCTACTGAGCGTTTAGAACAAGTTCTTTTATTATCGAGTTTTCAAATAAAAAAGTTTGACCAAATAGATACTTATGTTGGCATCAGAAAAATCGCAAGGCTCCTATTGGGGGTAACAAAGCATTTGGAACGAGCTGCCCTCATTAATATTCCTGTGCCAGAAGGGGTAGATGCAGACCAATGGAAAAGTTTCTTATATAAAAGGTGTATGCAAGGAAGACCTTTTATTTGGAGAAATCACGGATTTGCTATATATAATCGTTTCTTAGATTTGGGAGTATCCTCTATCTTCACATATCCTACAGGTGCAGGAAAATCCACGATTGTACAGTTAAAAATTGCTTCTTCAATTTTGGCTGATAGGCGTGTCATCGTATTGGTTCCTACCCATGCTTTGGAAAGCCAAATGAAACGAGAACTATCTGCTATATTCAAAGAAAACTTTTCTGAACAAATGTTCGCAGGAGGAGAATTCTCTGAATACTTTGAAGAGGAGAATAAGCAAAGTATCGTGGTGATGACTCCAGAAAGATGTCTGACAGTATTGGGAGATGCTTCAGATAAGTTCAATGATGTAGGGTTGGTGGTTTTTGATGAGTTCCATCTGATGGGAGCTCAGGAAAGTGGCAATGATTCAAGGAGTCTGACAGCCATGTTTACTATGTTGGAAATCTTTGAAAAGTTACCTCAGGTGGATTTTGTCTTGCTTTCTGCTATGGTCAAGAATAGCCATGACATAGCGGATTGGCTGAAAAGTGTGACGCATCGGGAGTGCTTGGTGTTTGATGATAAGTGGAAACCAACCCGTCAATTGCAAGGGTGTTTGGTGTATGAACAAACTGAAATCAAGCAGTTACAAAATAAAGCTCGCACTTATCCTCAGCATAAGAGTAAGAAAAAATTGGTGGCTTCTATGCTTGCAACACCTTGGTGCTTGTTTTGTTTAAAAACGGTTTGGAATTCACAAAAAGTAAGGGATTATAGTAAAGTGAAGTTGTTGAATCATCAAATCTCGTTAGGAATAAGCCCTACAACAAGAAAATTAACTCCTAATAGAAATCAAGTTGCTTGCCAGATTGCTTCAGCCTTTGTGCAAAATGGGCTTAGAGTGATGATATTTGTTGATACACCAAGAAGTGCTCAGTCTATTCAAAAGAATGCTAAAGATGCAATACCTTTGGTGGATTTGTCTGCTTTATTTGCACAGAATCAAGCAAAGATTGATCAATTAACATTGGAACTTGGAGATTTTACTTATTCGTATTTGTTGAATCAAACTCCATGTGCTGTGCATCATGGCTTACTTTTGCCAGAAGAACGTGATCTGATGGAACAAAGTTATCGTCAAGAACATGGTGTGCATTTAATTGCTGCAACTCCAACTTTAGCTCAAGGTGTTAATCTTCCTGCTGATGTTGTTATTATTGCTGGTTATGACAGGTATGATGTCAATACTGGCGGTAGAGAAACTTTGAAAGCGCATGAAATTTTAAATGCCGCTGGTCGTGCCGGTCGTGCTGGATTCAACTCATATGGTGCAGTAATTTTGATTCCAAACCATGTGCTTGCTATACAAGATAACACTATTGGAAAAGAGTGGCAAAAAATTAAAGATGGAGTATTTGCCGGAGGAGATCAATGTTTTGTCATCAAAGATCCTATTGAGCGGATGGTAGGTGAGGTCCTGAATTATGGTAAAGCAGTAAATCGTGATGAAGAAATTTTGTTGTATCGTTTAGGGGATGACGAGAAAAACATCAAGAGAAAACTATCTTATTCTTTTGGCTCATATCTTAGACGAAAAGAGAACAAGGAACCTTTGGAGAATGATTCCGAAGCTTTAGCCAGACTGGTACAGTCAGAAGAGAAAGATAACTTTTTACAGAATGTATCTGTAAAGTATGGTGTTAATATGGATTCGCTTTCATTTATTCAGAAGTGGGTTGATGCACAGACTTTTGACGATTTGATGGGAATGCGTCCTGTAGAATTGGTCGGGGCTTTCTTTGAATTAACCAAAACAAGTGATGGGATTCTTGAATCTCTGATGGCAAATCCAACTGTAGTTGAAGTGATAAAAGGAATACTTCAAATAGAAGAGGAAAACTCGCTTTACATAGGCGACCTAGATATAGACAAACTGAAAGATTTGACAATTGCGTATATGGAAGGTAAAAACTTTCATGATATATCGGAATTGCTACCTCAATCAACAGGAAACGAGCATTTAAAGAATGTTCGCAGATTTGTATTATCTGTTATCCCATCTGTTTCGTATGCTATAGGTATCTTTAGTAAATTATTAAAGCGAAAGGCTGATAACGAAAATGTACACATTGATGGTGACATTCTTTTCCTTGCGACCATAGTTAAGGAAGGTGTTATAAGTGCAAGTATGCTGAGATATAAAGAAAAACATTTTTTGATGCGAGTTGCTTGTCATGAGAAATTTTTGAGTTTACATTAATCAATCATATAAATTTTAGAAAATGAAATAATCATAAGCCGTGATTGGAGGGTATGCTGCAACAAAAGGAAACTCTTCAATTGGTTTATGACGTAGTTGGGAAACTGCTATTTCTAACCTATAAAGAATGATAGGTTGATTTATGAGATTAATTGATAGTTTTTTACACTATAATCATAATATTCAATAGTTCGTTAATAATTCAATAATGTGCTAAGCAGCTATACGCTGTAAGCAC
>ENA-OPFF01000255-OPFF01000255.1-human-gut-metagenome-genome-assembly--contig:-NODE-255-length-12922-cov-1.725577_pt1 | contig 12922 bp, 9 predicted proteins | sample MGYA00241713_ERZ501558 | MGnify/ENA primary metagenome ERZ501558 (study PRJEB25962, sample SAMEA2042429) | human gut metagenome | biome: human gut; feature: human-associated habitat; material: faeces...
TATCCAGCTGGTAGTGCCTGTGGCACACATTTGGTATTTCCGTTCATTGCCGAACAAAATCGGTTACTTGTTGGGATTGCCTACCAAGAAACTTGATTCTATTATTTACTATGAACGTTATGTCGTAATTCAGCCGGGTGCTGCCGCTGAAGAAGGCGTAAATGAATATGATTTGCTTTCGGAAGAGGAATATCTGGATTTGCTGGAAAAACTTCCGAGAGAAAATCAATATCTGGAAGATACAGATCCTAACAAGTTTATTGCTAAGATGGGAGCTGAAGCCATCTATGATTTGTTGGCTAAACTTGATTTGGATGCACTTTCTTATGAATTGCGTCACAAGGCAAGCAACGACTCTTCACAACAGCGCAAGAATGAAGCATTGAAACGCTTGCAGGTCGTTGAATCGTTCCGTGCATCTCGCGGACGCAATAAACCTGAATGGATGATTGTACGTATTGTTCCGGTGATTCCGCCCGAACTTCGTCCGTTGGTTCCGTTGGATGGTGGTCGTTTTGCAACATCAGACTTGAATGACCTCTATCGTCGTGTGATTATTCGTAACAACCGTTTGAAGAGATTGGTTGAAATCAAGGCTCCTGAGGTTATTCTCCGTAACGAGAAGCGTATGTTGCAGGAGGCTGTTGACAGCTTGTTCGACAACTCACGCAAGAGTTCTGCTGTAAAGAGTGAGAGCAATCGTCCTTTGAAGTCACTCTCTGACTCTTTAAAGGGTAAGCAGGGTCGTTTCCGTCAGAACTTGCTGGGTAAGCGTGTTGACTATTCTGCCCGTTCTGTAATCGTTGTAGGTCCAGAGTTGAAGATGGGTGAGTGTGGTCTTCCTAAACTGATGGCTGCAGAGCTTTACAAACCATTTATCATCCGTAAGTTGATAGAGCGTGGTATCGTAAAGACTGTAAAAAGTGCCAAGAAGATTGTTGATCGTCGCGAGCCAGTTATCTGGGATATTCTTGAGAATGTAATGAAGGGTCATCCGGTTATGTTGAACCGTGCCCCTACGCTTCACCGACTCGGTATCCAGGCATTCCAGCCTAAGATGATTGAGGGTAAGGCTATTCAGTTGCATCCATTGGCATGTACAGCGTTCAACGCCGACTTCGATGGTGACCAGATGGCTGTTCACCTTCCATTGAGCAATGAGGCTGTTTTGGAGGCTCAAATCCTGATGCTCCAGAGTCATAACATTCTCAACCCAGCTAATGGTGCGCCTATCACCGTTCCTTCTCAGGATATGGTGCTTGGTCTTTACTATATTACTAAGATTCGTCCAGGTGCAAAGGGTGAGGGCTTGACATTCTATGGTCCTGAAGAGGCATTGATTGCTCGTAACGAGGGCCGATGTGATCTTCATGCTTTGATTAAGGTTGTAGTTGACGACTTGGTTGATGGTACAATCCAGAAACGAATGGTAGAAACTTCTGTTGGACGTGTCATCGTTAATGGTATCATTCCTGATGAAGTTGGCTTCTTCAATGATGTGATTTCCAAGAAAACCCTCCGTGGTTTGATTTCTAATGTTATCAAGGCTGTTGGTATGGCTAAGGCTTGTGAATTCCTTGATGGAATCAAGAACTTAGGTTATCGTATGGCTTATGTCGCAGGATTGTCATTCAACCTTGGTGATATTATTATTCCACCAGAGAAGGAAGCTATTGTTGAGCGCGGTCGCAAGGAGGTTGAGGAAATTACCAATAACTATAATATGGGTTTCATCACCAACAAGGAACGATACAACCAGGTTATTGATGCGTGGACTCACGTAAATACAGATTTGGGTAATATCTTGATGAAGGAGATGACCGAAGCTGACCAGGGATTCAACGCCGTATACATGATGCTTGATTCCGGAGCCCGTGGTTCTAAGGATCAGATTAAGCAGTTGTCTGGTATGCGTGGTTTGATGGCTAAACCTCAGAAGGCTGGTGCAGAGGGCGCGCAGATCATCGAGAACCCTATCCTTTCTAACTTTAAGGAGGGTATGTCTGTATTGGAGTACTTTATCGCTTCTCACGGTGCCCGTAAGGGTCTTGCTGATACCGCTATGAAGACTGCCGATGCTGGTTATTTGACTCGTCGTCTTGTAGACGTTTCTCACGATGTTATTATCACCGAAGAGGATTGTGGTACATTGCGTGGCTTGGTTTGTACAGCTTTAAAGAATGGTGATGAGATTATTTCATCTCTTTATGAGCGTATTTTGGGTCGTGTTTCTGTGCATGATGTTATTCATCCAACTACTGGTGAACTGATTGTCAAATCTGGTGAAGAAATCACCGAGGCTAAGGCAAAGGCTATTGATGAATCTCCTATCGAGAGTGTTGAAATTCGTTCGGTTCTCACCTGTGAGAGCAAAAAGGGTGTCTGCATGAAGTGCTATGGCCGTAACTTGGCAACAGCCCGTATGGTACAGTTGGGTGAAGCCGTTGGTGTCATCGCTGCTCAAGCTATTGGTGAGCCTGGTACACAGTTGACTCTCCGTACATTCCACGCCGGTGGTATTGCATCTAATGCAGCTGCCAATGCTAAGATTGCTGCGAAGAATAAGTCTCGTATCGAGTTTGACGAGTTGAGCACAGTACCATTCGTAGAGGAAGATGAGGAAGGCAACGATATCAAGTGCGAAAAGGTAGTAAGCCACTTGGCTGAAATCCGTTTCGTGGATCCTAATACAAACATCGTTCTTGCAACTTTGAATGTTCCTTACGGTTCTTCATTGTATCACAAGGAGGGTGAAATCGTAGAAAAGGATACTGTTATCGCTCGTTGGGATCCATTTAACGCCGTTATCGTCAGCCAGTATGCGGGTACATTGAAGTTCAATGACGTTCAGAAGGATCAGACTTATCGTGCTGAGGTCGATGAGACTACAGGTTTGGAGGAGAAGATTATCACCGATTCCAAGAATAAGGCAATGGTTCCATCTTGTGATGTTATCGATGCTAATGGTGAAATCCTTGGTACATACAACTTCCCTGTAGGTGGTCACTTGGCTGTTGAGGATGGACAGACAATTAATACCGGTGAGGTTTTGGTTAAGATTCCTCGTGCTGTAGGTGGTGCAGGTGATATCACTGGTGGTCTCCCTCGTGTAACTGAGCTTCTTGAGGCTCGCAACCCTTCTAACCCTGCTGTTGTATCTGAAATCGATGGTGAGGTAACTATGGGTAAGGTAAAGCGTGGTAACCGTGAGATCATCGTAACATCTAAGACTGGCGATCAGAAGAAGTATCTTGTATCTCTTTCTAAGCAGATCTTGGTACAGGAACATGATGCTGTACGTGCTGGTACTCCTCTTTCTGATGGTAGTGTAACTCCTGGCGATATTCTCGCCATCATGGGTCCTACCGCTGTTCAGGAGTATATTGTTAACCAGATCCAGGACGTTTACCGTCTTCAGGGTGTGGCTATTAATGATAAGCATTTTGAGGTTGTGGTACGTCAGATGATGCGTAAGGTTCGTATTGACGATCCAGGTGATACTACCTTCTTGGAGCAAGAGTTGGTTGATAAACTGGACTTTGCAGAAGAGAATGATCGTATCTGGGGTAAGAAAGTTGTTACTGACGGTGGTGATAGTGAAAGTCTCAAGCCAGGTCAGATCATAACGGCTCGTAGATTGCGTGATGAGAATTCTGCATTGAAGCGTCGCGACTTGAAACTTGTACAGGTTCGTGATGCCGTATCTGCAACTTCTACACAGATCCTCCAGGGTATTACTCGTGCAGCTCTTGGTACTAAGAGCTTTATGAGTGCTGCATCATTCCAGGAAACTACTAAGGTTTTGAATGAGGCTGCTATCCGTGGTAAGGTTGATTACCTTGAGGGTATGAAGGAGAATGTAATCTGTGGTCACTTGATTCCTGCAGGTACTGGTCTTCGTCAGTGGGATAAGCTCATCGTAGGCTCTAAAGAAGAATATGAGCGTATGCAGGCTAATAAGAAAAATGTGCTCGACTATGCTGATTCTCCAATAGGAGAATAATCGTAGAATAGAGTACTATATATAAATAGGTATAATGAGGGTGCGTCATAAGTCTATGGCGCACCCTTTTGTTATCTGCAACTGATGAAAAAAAGCAAAGAATCAGGATTCCATCTTCTGTTGTCTTATGATGTTTTTTAAAAATAAGTGGCAGATTATTCGTTTTTTTCAGATATTATGTGTAAATTTGCACTATCATTTAAAGTTTAATCCTATTAACTTAGTAAAATTATGGAAGAAAATAAGAATAATCAACAGCAGCAGAATCAGTTCCAGATGGGCATTAGCCCTGAAGTTGCAGAGGGTACATACTCTAACTTGGCACTGATTACACATTCTAGTTCAGACTTCATCTTGGATTTCGCATGTGCACTTCCTGGCATGCCTGCACCTCAGATCAAGAGTCGTGTTATCATGGCACCTGAGCATGCTAAGCGATTGCTCCAGGCATTGCAGAGTAATATTTATAACTACGAGCAGTCCTTCGGTAAAATTGAGTTGCCTGATGAGCAAGAACGTACAATCGCTCCATTCGGCACACCAAAAGGTGAGGCATAATGTACTACAGCATACATACTAAGACTAAATTCTCTGCTAAATTCCGCTTTTTCTTTATAATATTCGTTTTTAATAGTTATATAAAGTTAAAACCAACCCTCCTTTTTTAAAAGTCTCCTTAATATTTAGGTAGTTTGCCGAAAAAATCGTACCTTTGCACCCCGAAAAGGCTCTATAAAGTAGTGGCTTACATCGAAATAAGACAATAAATAAAAATAAATATATAAATTAAAAAGTAAAATTATGCCTACTATTTCACAGTTAGTAAGAAAAGGCAGACGAGTTCTTGTAGACAAGAGCAAGTCACCAGCTTTGGATTCTTGTCCTCAGCGTCGTGGTGTTTGTGTTCGTGTTTATACAACAACTCCTAAGAAGCCTAATTCAGCAATGCGTAAAGTTGCACGTGTACGTTTGACAAACTCAAAGGAAGTAAACTCTTATATTCCAGGAGAGGGTCACAACTTGCAGGAGCACTCAATTGTTTTGGTTCGCGGTGGTCGTGTAAAGGACCTTCCTGGTGTACGTTATCACATTGTTCGTGGTACACTTGATACTGCAGGTGTTGCGAATCGTACACAGCGTCGTTCTAAGTACGGAGCTAAGCGTCCTAAGGCAAAGAAGTAATATAGCTTCTTAAATTTTAGACAAAACCGCAGACTCACGGTCGGAGAAGGTCGGGAGTTGGGGTTAAAATATTTAATACAAGTTTTGCTGGAGAAGTAATCAGGTTGAGTAAATGCTCGGGTGCGAGCGTTGAAGAACATTATACAGCCCCATGCAGAATTGAAAAAAGTTTTATTTAAAAAAATGAGAAAAGCAAAACCAAAGAAGAGAGTGATCCTTCCAGATCCTGTCTTCAATGACCAGAAGGTCTCAAAGTTCGTAAATCATTTGATGTATGATGGAAAGAAGAATACATCTTATGAGATTTTCTACAATGCACTTGACATTGTAAAGGCTAAGATGTCTAACGAGGAAAAGTCTGCTCTTGAAATCTGGAAGCAGGCACTTGATAATATTACTCCTCAGGTAGAGGTTAAAAGCCGTCGTATCGGTGGTGCAACCTTCCAGGTTCCTACAGAGATTCGTCCTGATCGTAAGGAGAGTATTTCTATGAAGAATCTTATTCTTTTTGCACGTAAGCGCGGTGGTAAGACTATGGCTGATAAGCTTGCTGCAGAGATTATGGATGCTTTTAATAATCAGGGTGGTGCTTTTAAGCGTAAGGAGGATATGCATCGTATGGCTGAGGCTAACCGTGCGTTCGCTCACTTTAGATTCTAATTTAATATATAATATAGTTAAAAGAAAATGGCAAATCGCGATTTACATTTGACTCGTAACATCGGTATCATGGCGCATATCGATGCTGGTAAGACTACAACTTCTGAGCGTATTTTGTTCTATACAGGTAAGACTCATAAGATTGGTGAGGTACACGATGGTGCTGCTACAATGGACTGGATGGCCCAGGAGCAGGAGCGTGGTATTACTATCACTTCTGCGGCTACAACTTGCAACTGGAACTATCTCGGTAAGTCTTATAAGATCAACTTGATCGATACTCCGGGACACGTAGACTTCACTGCTGAGGTTGAGCGTTCTCTCCGTGTACTTGATGGTGCTGTTGCTACATATTCTGCAGCTGATGGTGTTCAGCCACAGTCTGAGACAGTATGGCGTCAGGCTGATAAGTATAATGTACCTCGTATCGGTTATGTAAACAAGATGGACCGTTCTGGTGCTAACTTCTTCGAGACAGTTCAGCAGATGAAGGATATCTTGGGTGCTAATCCAATTGCTATTCAGATTCCTATTGGTGCAGAGGAGAACTTCAAAGGTGTAGTTGACCTCATCAAGATGAAGGCTATCCTTTGGCACGATGAAACTATGGGTGCTGAGTATGATGTAGAGGATATCCCTGCAGACTTGGCTGACGAGGCTGCTGAGTGGCGTGATAAGCTTCTTGAGGGTGCTGCAAACTTCGATGATGAGGTTATGGAACTTTATCTCGATGGTAAGGATATTCCAGAAGAAAAGCTTCTTGCTGCAATCCGTAAGGGTTGCTGTGCTATGGAGTGCTGCCCAATGTTGCTCGGTTCTTCATACAAGAACAAGGGTGTTCAGAAGCTTCTTGATGCAGTTATCGAATACATGCCTGCACCAACAGATATCCCTGATATCACCGGTACAGACGAAGATGGTAACGAGGTAACTCGTCCTTCATCTGATGAAGCTCCATTTGCAGCACTTGCATTTAAGATTATGACAGATCCTTTCGTAGGAAAGTTGGCATTCTTCAGAGTATATTCCGGTACATTGAACTCAGGTTCTTATGTACTGAACGCAACAAAGGGTAAGAAGGAGCGTGTAGGACGTATCGTTCAGATGCATGCAAATTCCCGTACAGAGATCGACAAGGTTTACTCTGGTGATATCGCTGCAGCAGTTGGATTCAAGGTTACAACAACCGGTGATACAATCTGTGACGAGCAGCATCCAGTAATCCTTGAGTCTATGGAATTCCCTGAGCCAGTTATTGAGCTTGCTATCGAGCCAAAGACAAAGAATGATCAGGGTAAGATGGGTGAAGCTTTGGCAAAGCTTGCTGAAGAAGATCCTACATTCCGTGCACATACAGATTCAGAGACAGGTCAGACAATCATCGCAGGTATGGGCGAGCTTCACTTGGAAGTTATCGTTGATCGTCTTCTCCGTGAGTTCAAGGTTGAGGCAAACGTTGGTGCACCTCAGGTTGCTTACAAGGAGACATTTACTAAGGCTGTTGATGTAGATAGCAAGTACGCTAAGCAGTCTGGTGGTCGTGGTCAGTATGGTCACTGTAAGGTTAAGTTCGAGCCTATGGATCCAAACGGTGAAGAGCAGTTTATTTTCGAGTCAACTGTTGTCGGTGGTGCTATTCCTAAGGAATACATCCCAGCTGTTGGTGAAGGTATCGAGGAAGCAGCAAAGGCTGGTATCCTTGGCGGATATCCGGTACTTGGTGTTAAGGCAAACGTTTATGATGGTTCTTACCATGAAGTCGATTCTTCAGAGATGGCATTCCACATCGCTGGTTCTATGGCATTCAAGGATGCTATGGCAAAGGGTGGAGCAGTGCTTCTTGAGCCTATCATGAAGGTTGAGGTTACAATGCCTGAGGAGTACCTCGGTGATGTAATCGGTAGCTTGAATGCAAAGCGTGGACAGATCCAGAGTATGGACGATATCGGTGGTGGAAAGATTGTTAAGGCATTGGTTCCACTTGCTGAGATGTTCGGTTACTCTACAGAGCTTCGTTCTTCTACACAGGGTCGTGGTAACTACTCTATGTTCTTCGAGAAGTATGAGCAGTGTCCAAAGAACATTCAGGAGAAGGTTCTTGCAAACAAGAACTCTTAATTCTGCAAAGTATATATTTGTAGGACAATTTTAAAAAATTGCTTGAAAATATCGCTATATTTTAATATAATGATTTTTAGCCGAGTAAACGCCCGGAAAGGGCAAATAAATTGCCCGGAGGGGCTATATTAAGGAGGAAATTATAATGGCAAAGGAAAAGTTTAACAGATCAAAGCCACATTGTAACATTGGTACAATCGGACACGTTGACCACGGTAAAACTACTTTAACAGCTGCAATTACAAAGGTATTGGCTGCTAGAGTTGCTGGTAACACAGCTACAGATTTCGAGAACATCGATAAGGCTCCAGAAGAAAGAGAAAGAGGTATCACTATCTCTACAGCTCACGTTGAGTATGAGACAGAGAAGAGACACTATGCACACGTTGACTGCCCAGGCCATGCTGACTATGTAAAGAACATGATCACTGGTGCTGCACAGATGGATGGTGCTATCCTTGTTGTTGCTGCTACTGATGGTGTTATGGCTCAGACAAAGGAGCACATCCTTCTTTCTCGTCAGGTAGGTGTACCTTACATCGTAGTATTCCTGAACAAGTGTGATATGGTTGACGATGAGGAACTTCTTGAGCTCGTAGAGATGGAAGTTACAGAGCAGCTTGAAGAGTATGGTTTCAATGACTGCCCAATCATCAAGGGTTCTGCTCTTAAGGCTCTTGAAGATCCAATGGGTCCTTGGGGCGACAAGATCATGGAGCTTATGGATACTGTTGATTCTTATATCCCAGATCCACAGCGTGATACAGATAAGCCATTCCTTATGCCAGTAGAAGACGTATTCTCTATCACAGGCCGTGGTACAGTTGCTACAGGTAGAGTTGAAAGAGGTCAGATCAGAACTTCTGAGGAAGTTGAGATCGTTGGTCTTACAGACGAGAAGAGAAAAGTTGTTGTTACAGGTCTTGAGATGTTCAGAAAGACTCTTGACTATGCTGAGGCTGGTGACAACGTAGGTGTACTTCTCCGTGGTGTTCAGAGAACTGAAATCCAGAGAGGTCAGGTACTTGCTAAGCCAGGTACAATTCACCCACACACAAAGTTCCGTGGTCAGGTTTACGTTCTTACAAAGGACGAGGGTGGCCGTCATACACCATTCTTTAACAACTACCGTCCACAGTTCTACTTCAGAACAACTGACGTTACAGGTACAATCTCACTCCCAGAGGGTACAGAGATGTGTATGCCTGGCGATAACGTTGAGATGGATGTTGAGCTTATCACTCCAATCGCTATCGAAGTAGGTCTTCGTTTCGCTATCCGTGAGGGTGGTAGAACAGTAGGTTCTGGACGTGTTGCTACAATCATCGAGTAATACAATCTGAATATAGATTTGTTATCGCAAGATAACGTTGTGTCCAAACGTAAGATACCCGTAGAACTTCGGTTCTACGGGTTTTTCTGTATCTTAAAGAGAGAATGATTTGAAAAATTATAAGTAGAGAAATAGCGAAATATTTATCAGCAAGATAAAATACAGATAAATTTAAAATTGAAAAATAAGACCAGTGGTGCCAAAACGGTGCCCAAAAAGAAACTCCTGCGAATGTTTGCCATTCACAGGAGTGATTTTTTACCAACCTTTAATCTGCTTGATCTGTTCAGCACGTTTCGGATCTCGATGATATTGCAGTTTCAGACGGATTGTTTCTACAACTTCCTGTCTGGCTTCATCATCAAGCTGATAGAATGATGTAAGTAGATTATCTACATCAGGCATACTATTTTTGCCAAAAAGATACATCAACGGATACATAGAATTTTTTAAGTAAGTCTTTACACGACTTGCGTCTAAGGCTCCGTTCAAACCGTCTGGAAGTGTAGGATAAATCTCTTCTTCCTTAATTGTGTCAGAAAATGGACTGGCAGAACATATCTCATTCACATCAATTTGCAATTCGTTTGCAAGTCTTAAAGCAAAATCAAATCGAATATTGGAATCTTTTTGAATGATTGAATATAAGGTTGTAGCACTGATTCCAGTTGCTTTTGCAATTTTACGGACATTTATAAGTGGTTAAGAGATCTGATGTATGCGTAGAAAATGGAAAATATGTTACAAATAAAACGAGAATTTGAACTCGAAATTTGGGAAAAATAATGAAAATAACTTGACATTTGAAAATAAGAGATGTATTTTTAAGATAAATTCAATAAACGGGAGGTGGATAAAAATGTTTAATCTTGAAGAATTGAGCTTGGAGTTTGTAGAGATTTCTGAATTAAAAACCTCTAAGAACTTATTTGGACCAGTTATGTACGGAACAGGTGTGAGAATGTAGTTTGTAGAAAAGACTTGCTCTATGTAAAAAGAAATATAGAGTAGGTCTTTTTTATTTAAAAAGGATTATAGGAGAGAATATATGAATAAATTAACTACAGCTGTATGGGAAATAACAATGGGTTGTAATATGCGTTGTAAACATTGCGGTTCAAGTTGTGCAGAAGCGCTACCCGATGAGTTGAATACATCAGAAGCTCTTGAGGTGTGTGACCAATTAAAAGATTTGGGATTAAAAGTTATTACATTATCTGGAGGGGAACCTACGACACGTAGTGACTGGCATATTATTGCGAAAAGATTAGTAGATAATGGCATAATAACAAGTATTATTACAAATGGTTGGTTGATTGATGAAAACTTTATTCATAATGCGATAACATCAGGAATTAGAAGTGTCTGTTTAAGTATTGATGGTCTTGAAAAAACTCACGATTTTATACGGAGATCGGGATCATTCAATAAAAGTATTAAAGCATTGAAAGAATTAAGAAAAAATAATATTTCGACATCAGTAATAACTTCAATAAATAAAGAAAATATATGTGAATTGGAAGAACTATATCAATTATTAAGTGATTTGGGAGTTAATAGTTGGCAGTTACAGATTGCATTACCAATGGGGAATTTTGCAAAACGCCCAGAATGGCTTATAGAACCTCAAGATATTCTTTCTATTATTGATTTTGCATATAATAAAATTGGAGGTAAGTTGTTAATTGTTTTGGCAGATTGCATAGGTTATTATAGCAATAAAGATATAAAAGTAAATGAGAATTTTCTTAATGATAATTGGTCTTGGACAGGTTGTGGAGCAGGAAAGCATGTAATTGGTATTCTGCATAATGGAGATATTGTTGCTTGTACTTCTATTAGAGATAAAACATTAGTAGCGGGAAATATTCGTGAAAAATCTTTAAAGTCGATTTGGGAAAGTCCGGACTCTTTTAAGTGGAATAGAAATTTTGATAGTAGTAAGTTAAAAGGATTTTGCAGAGAATGTCGTTATACAGAACGATGCTTAGGAGGATGTAGTAATAGTCGTTATTGCATTAACGGCTCATTTGAAAGTGAAAATAGATACTGTGCATATAATGTTGAAATGAAAAAATGGAAAAAATATTTGGAATCACTTAATGATATATCAGAAATTGATAATGTTATAGAAAAAGCAGCGGCTTTAAAACATCAGGATCTTTATAAGATAGCTTGCGAAATTAAACAATCTAAATTATGATTAGAGAGGTAACAAATATGAATAAACATGAGTTATATCATAACCACAATTATGTTTATCTGCTGACTTCTAATATTATTAACCGCTGTGGTGATTCATTAGATACAATACTTTTTACATGGTTGGTATATTTACTTACAAATAGTGCAGGGTGGTCTGCGATTATTTTTGGTATTAATCAAGCTACTTCTGTAATTATTCAACCATTTATAGGTCCATTAGTCGAGAATATGAATAAAAAGAAAGTGTTAGTACTTTCAGATATAGCTCGAGTTCTGTTAGTTTTGTATATATTATATGTATATACACAAAACATGCTTTCACCATTAATATTGGTTTTTATGACAATATCCATTTCATTAATAGAAGCATTTCATATGCCAGCAGGGGTAGCAGTTATTCAGCATGTACTTCCTAATGAACATTATGATAAAGGTGTAAGTGTCAATGTGTCTTGTACCAAAATAGCAGTATTAGTTGGAACTGGCTTGTCAGGCATAGTGATTAGTTCATTTGGAATAGGTATTTCTTTAGCGATAGATGCTTTGATATTTTTAATATCAGCGTTGCTTATAGTAAAAATAGAATTTTCTGTTCAAGAAGAAAAGAAGACAAACCGAATAATTGGCAGAGAATATTTAATTTCGCTTAGAGATGGATTTAGTTATGTATTTGACCATAAGAAGCTATTAAAACTATGTTTTTTATGTATTCTAATTAATTCAGCAGTGGTTCCATTTGATGCACTGCTCGCCCCGATTGCAAGAGAAATGTTTAGTGGAGATGCCAAAATTGTTTCATTACTAAGTGTAAGCGTAACTATTGGTACTATTTTGGGATCATTGACTTTTGCAAAAATGAAAGAGGAGAAAAAAAATAATACACTTGTTACATTTTGTGGAATTGTTTTAGGTGTATACTATGTTTTTATTGCATTTGTTTCAAAATATATTGCAAATCCTATAACTCAAAAATTACTGTTGCTAATCGGTTCGATAATAATTGGTGCAGCATTGGGATTAATGATTACTTATGTACAAGTGAAATTTGTAAAAGAAGTTACTAAAGAATATATAGGACGTGTTTCTGCAATTCGATTTTCACTTACATACGCATGCGCGCCAGTGGTATCTTTTGTGATTAGTATTATATACAAAGTTACTGTTGTTGATACAAGTTCACTTTTTGTGGGATTTGGTATTGTAATAATAATTCTTTTTCTTTTGGCAAATAAGATTACGTTTTCTCCTTTGAAGAAAGGCGATAAAAGTTATTAGAAATTATTTATATGAAAAACTGGCTGCTTTTTGGCTATAAATTAAAGCTGATAGAGAAGAGTATAAACAACAGAAGAGAAGCTTTTTGACTGAGGCTTCCGGTGCCAAAACGGTGCCAAGAAATCAGGCAAATAAAAATAGGTGAT
>ENA-OPFF01000256-OPFF01000256.1-human-gut-metagenome-genome-assembly--contig:-NODE-256-length-12921-cov-1.926395_pt1 | contig 12921 bp, 10 predicted proteins | sample MGYA00241713_ERZ501558 | MGnify/ENA primary metagenome ERZ501558 (study PRJEB25962, sample SAMEA2042429) | human gut metagenome | biome: human gut; feature: human-associated habitat; material: faeces...
GTAACTACAGCAACAGCCACTATGGCAATGCCAACGACAACAGTATCAAGAAGTAATCAAGAACATACATACAACAAAGAAAAGAGTCTTTCTATCCAGATAGGAAGACTCTTTTAGATTTTAAAAACATTAAGACTATATGGCAACAATTGCAGTAGATTTTGATGGTACAATCGTAACCCACGAGTACCCGAAGATTGGTACAGAGCTACCTTTCGCCACAGAAACATTAAAGATGTTGATTAGAGACCACCACAAGCTTATTCTATGGAGCGTACGCGAAGGAAAGCTCCTGGACGAGGCAGTAGAATGGTGTAGAGAAAGAGGAGTTGAATTCTGGGCTATAAACAAGGATTATCCTGAAGAGAGTCTAGCGAACAACAATCACTTCTCACGCAAGCTCAAAGCCGACTGGTTCATTGACGACCGAGGTATCGGCGGTTTGCCTGATTGGGGGGAGATTTATCAGATTATCACCAACCATACCAGTTATCGCAGAGTACTGAAACAGAAGTTCGGTGAACAGCAAGAAGCTCCTAAAAAGAAACATTGGTGGAGTCGCAGATAACGGATAAAGAAGATATTTCTCTAAAAGATATCATAATAGATACAATAAAAGATATCCCAATAAATAAAAAAGGTGTATTGCTCATTGGCAATACACCTTTTTTATTTATTGGAAGGAATTTACTAGTCTGAATTAGAAGAACAAGTAGCGGTTATCTACTACATGAGCGTTCAGATAAAGCTCGTTCATGAAGTTACCTGCATACTGCATAGCCTTCTGGCGGCACTTCTGCTCGTATGTCTTGTCATCGAACTTAACAGGACGATTAGTCTTGTTAGTAACCTGGAAGAGATAAACACCAGCGTTACCCTTCACAGCATGAGCAGAGAAAGCACCCTTCTTAGTACCTGCAACAGCACCAGAGAGAGCTGGCTCGCTAGCGCCAGTAGCTGCGATGAATACAGGAGCAGCGAAAGTAATCTGGTTTACAGAAGAAACCTTACCGCCCTTAGCCTTAGCAGCTGCAATGTTCTTAACACCATTCAACTTAGCCTCAATCATCTCAGCCTTCTTATCCTTGAGCACCTCTGCCTTAACAGTCTCCTTGACAACTGCATCATTCAAATCACGATAACCGACATGATGAATCTTATCAAGAACCACAACCAACAGGTGGTTGTTGTCACCACACTCATAGAGAGGTGAAACCTCACCCTCCTTGCTATCGAAGATCCACTTCAAAGCCTCGCGTGTAGAATGGATGTTTGCTACATAGTGAACAGAAGTTGTAATATCCTTCAAGTCCTGAACCTTGTAACCTTCCTTAGCTGCATTCTTCAAGAGATCCTCTGACTTAGGATTAGCACTTACGAAACTAGAGAACTTGTTGTAAGCTGTACGGTAAGTACCCTGAGAGAAGTCGATAGGCTTCTTGATAACGGCAGCAGTATACTTGCTGACCATTGCCTTGCGGTCAAGAACCTGAAGAACTACATATCCCTGACCCAGCTGAAGCTGGTTCAAAGAATTGACAGCTGCTGTGTTCAATGTATTGATGAATGTCTTGTTGTCCTTATCCATAGACTGGGCATACTCATACTGCTTGGTAGTCATCCAAGCTTTGTCACCAGTCTGGCCATACTTCTTAGCGATAGCCTCGAAATCAGCACCACCGGCAATAGCGCCCTGAATAGAATCTGCCTTAGTCTTAGCCTCAGCTACTGAGTTAGCAGCAACCTGGATAACACGATACTGTACTGAATCAGGCAATTCCTGCTTAGCTACCAACTTAACGATGTTCAATGTATTGTCACCAGCATTAGCCTTAACAGCAGAAGTAGAACCTACAGCCATAGAATCAAGCTGAGCAGCGATATCACGTGGGAAAGCATCCTTTGAAACAGGAATACCAAGGTAAGCTACTGTAGAAGCAGACTTACGTACAACCTCTGTAGGATCTGCAGCAGCAGCCAACTGTGAGTGATAACCTGCAAACTCCTTGTTAAGAGCAGCACGGTCTGCATTTGAAGCCTGAACCTCGATATCAACAAACTTGATGTCACGGCTCTCAACAGGCTGCTTGAAGCGTGCCTTGATCTCATCATACTTAGCCTTCAGATCGCTTTCAGAAATCTTCACCTTATCATCCTGGATATCAGAGTATGGGAAAGCAGCCAACTGAATCTGGCTCTCTTCATTCTCCTCCTTGAAAGCCATCTTTGCCTCTACAGGGTTTGACAGGAAGCAACCGGCGAGAAGAGCCTGATACTTCTGAGCCAAAGTCTGCTGGCGGAGAGTCTTCTCGATGAATGACCAGTAGTTGTAAATCTTGGTATACTGATCCATCATCTGTGCGTTAGCAGATGGGTTAGCCTTCTGTGCCTTGTAGTCTGCCAAGAACTTCTGGAGAGAAGATGCATCGAAACGACCTGTCTGCTGATTAACGAAAGGAGTCTGCTGAAGCATAGGGTTAGTACCTGTCTTCAAGATGTCCTGAAGTTCAGCGTCGGTTACTGTAAGACCCAACTTGCTAGCTTCCTTAGCGATAATCTGGTTCTGGATGTAGGTATTCCATACCATATCCTTCACCTGATTCATCTGCTCTTCAGGAAGATTTTCCTGACCCTGTTGCATTTTAATAACTTCTGAATACTCATCAACGAGCTTCTGGAAATCCTGCACGCTGATTTTTTCGCCCAAAACTTCACCAATCTGCTGGCGCTCATTATTCTTTGCTGAATCGCAAGAGCGGAAAGCTTCCTCGGCAATAAAGGCGAAGAGGCCGAAACTGATGATACAAACCAGTATCACGCCTCTTTTTCTAATTGTTCCTAATGCTGCCATTACGTTTTAATTATTATTATTATTTTTATTTTTTTCTAAGTTTAGATTGAACCACTTTTAATGCTAGTAGCCAATTGTCTGCAAAAATACAAAAATAATACGAGAAAAGGGAATTTTTTGCTATCTTTTTTGACTATTACCTCAAAAAAAGCAAAAAATTCCCTTTTCCTGCTCAGCTATTTGATGATGTGGAGTTTAACAAGCTCTATTTTACGCGATGTTGACTTGATAATCTTGAACTCAAAGTTATCAAACTTAATCACCTCGTTGAGTTTAGGAAAGCTCTGATATTCATGCAATATCAAACCGCCTACAGTCATATACTCATCACTTTCCGGCAGTTCAAGACCAAACATATCGTTCACCTTGTCAATCTCCAGTCGTGCAGAAAGGAGATAGTCACCATCATCGGTTTTCTTAGCCACATACTTGGCAGCATCGTGCTCATCTTCAATATCTCCGAAGATTTCCTCAACGATATCTTCCAGACTCACCAAACCGCTGGTACCGCCAAACTCATCTACAACGATACCTAAAGACTTCTTCTGCTGCAAAAAAGTCTGCATCAGTTTCTGCGCCTGCATCGTTTCCGGCACAAAAGGAAGTGTACGGATATGATCCTGCCAACGTGAAGGATGATGGAACAGTTCGGAACTGTGAATATATCCCGCAATATGGTCTATATCCTCTTCATATACAATGATTTTCGAATTACCACTCTCTATGAATTTCTGCTGCAGTTCTTCGAGAGAAGTATCCATTTCAACAGCCTGAATCTCAGTACGTGGCACCATACAGTCGCGTACTTTAGTACCGGAGAAATCAAGGGCATTCTGGAATATCTTCACCTCGTCATTAATTTCATCTTCATTGGTAGCGTTATCGATACTTGACTGCACAAGATAATCAAGATCTACCTTAGAAAAGCCTTCATCTGCCCCCTCAGTATCCATCTTCATACCTATCAGACGCAGCAGGCACTTACTCAAGAAAGTACTGAATTTACTGATAGGCCACAATACCACATAGCACAGATAAGCTATCGGACTGAAGATAGAAAGCAAGCGGTTCGGATTAGACTTGAAAAGCGTCTTTGGCAGAAACTCACCTGTAAAGAGTACTATCAGCGTAGACAGAATGGTATCTGCAGGCACCGTAAAGGCTGCATCAAAACCTGCGAAAATCGTATTGTCGAAAAGACTGGCTATCAGGATACCATAAACTACAAGGGCTATATTGTTACCCACGAGCATGGTACTGACGAAGCCATTCGGATGATTATAAAACAAAGATAACAGTCGTTGCGTAAGGCCGTTTTTCTCCTTATCCATCTCCGCCAACATACGGTTGGAAGAGACGAAGGCAATCTCCATTCCGCTGAAGAATGCTGAGAAGACCATTGTAATAAGAATGCCTACGACTAAACTCATATCCACCTGTTCATTCATTATATCTTTTTCTTTTTAATTAGTGCAGGATAGGAATCGTAGTGGCTCTGACAGGTGTAGCCGGCTGACGGAAGTTATTCTTGACAGAATCAGGCTGGCTGCTCAAAGTATCGGCAGCACCACCACCTCCTGTCAGGTCTCCCTTTTCAAAGCTACCCTTCGAATTGCTCACATAATAGCGTGTCATCTTTTCATCACTCCAGAAATGAGAACCCTGAAGCGTTCTTTCCGGAGTAACAAGTTTGCTGAACACGTTACTTGACAATTCGTGCTTATTCTGGTCCCAGGTAAGTTGCTCACTATTGAAGCGCAAACCATCTTTGGTCAGGATGCTCACCCTACCATAAAGCTTCCATATCTTCTGCTGATCATAATAATAAGCTGTATCACACTGGATATAACTATTAATATGGAATTTCTCATCAAACTGCTCCAGCAAAAGTCCCTTATCAAAGATCCACAAAGATGGATTCTTGCTGGTATTCACCTCCCACCGTTCTGTTACGATGCGATATTTCATAACTCCCGAGTCGCTTACCAATGTATTTACACCATACGACGTCATCATCGCCACCGAGTCTTGCGGACGGATGGCGGGCGCAGTATGTTCTACCTGGTTCTGGCAACCAGCCAAAATCAGGAACATCAGGATACCGACAACATAAGAGCCTTTTATTCTATACATTATTATATAGAGATTCTATACATTATTATATATAAGCGGAAGATTAATCCATCTTCCACTTCTTAAACCAATCCTCGTTGAATGTGAATCCGATATTGATACGGAAAGAATTTTCCTTAATCAGATCCTTAGCTGAACTCTTCACCCACTGACCGCTGATATTCAGCATAGAGCGGTTGTTGTAAGCGTTCATGATAGGAATACCGAAACCAGCACTCACGGAGATTTCCTTCGGACCATCAACACCATTCATCTTAAAATAAGGTGTGGCATAGCTGGCACCTACACGATACTGAACACGCTTGAAGAAAGCACGGCTACGCTCTCCATAGCAATACTGGGCACCAAGATTAAACTTGCTTCTATCTTTGTAGATGCCATCCTGCAAAGTGTAATTGGTACCATCAAAACTAGGATAACCTAAGCTACCCCACTTCTGCAGACTGTAATCAAAGCCTACCTTCCACTGGTTGTTATGATTCCACATCACACCCGCACCAATCATGGTAGGCAACTTATAAGCCTTGTCAATAGAGTAAGCAGTGGTATCGGTAACACCATTCTGAGTATCATTAGAAATGATATTCATATCAGCAGAAGCCCCCAGACCATGTTCTGGCGAGAAGGTGACACCCACGGTAGCCCAATCTTTCTTTGAGAACTGATGGGTATACTGTACACCGAAATCAACCTTATAGCTGTTCACCTGCATAGAATAGTAACGGGTGAGGGTCTTGTAATAAGAATTGCTGTAGCTGTTTGATACACTTCTGTCTATACTACCCCAGAGATATGAGAAGTTGGCACCTACGGCCAAGCCCTTGACCGGTTCCCAACCCGCACCGATGTATGCCTGATGCAAACCACCATCGCCGGAATAAGTATTAGTATAGTAAGTTTCCTTGTCAGCATTCACCCATTCTGATGCAGAATAATTATAGCCAACATTGGTAAAAGGAATGATACCGAAGCTCATACCTACATGTGGCAGCAAGCGGAAGCCTGCAACAACATACTCAAAATTTGAGTTGTTGGCATTCTTCTTCACACCATTCTCTTCAAAATTTGTCACCTGACCAGAGATACCGGCATCAAGGATGAAAGTCATCGAATCAATCGAAGCATAAGATGCAGGGTTGAGATAGTTTACCTGATTATGCTCATGAAAGCCAAGACCGACTCCATTCATACCGCGATTAAAACCAGAAGTCTGGTCCGACAAGATGCCAAGACCATACTGGCTGTATGGCGAATTAGTACCACTTTGGGCATTAACCATAAGGGCTGACCCCAACAATAGGGTTGCTAAAAAAAGCTTTCTCATTCTTTAATAATCATTCAAAATTATATTCAGAGTGCAAAAGTATTAAAAAAAATCTAGAAAAAAGAAGGATAATTGAAAATAATAAGGTATTTTTGCATCGTGAAACGTTTTAAGCATATTTTTAGTGCCATTTTAGCAGTAATTTTAATCAATTTAACTACTGAAGTGGCTGCACAGGATTTTTCAAGAGACAAAGACTCTGATATTTCTGTGCAGAACAGTCGTGTCAATGAAGAAGCTACTGCGTGGCTCGATTCTGTTGACATTTCTCTCCTGACTTGCGGACCAGGTCAGGAGGTGTGGTCGTATTATGGACATACCGCTCTCCGCATACAGAACAAAGCTATGGGAACTGATGTTGCCGTCAACTGGGGTATGTTCAGTTTTAACCAAAGTTGCTTTGTACTCCGTTTTGTTTTCGGACTCACCGATTACCAGATTGGCATCTACCCTATGAGCGACTTCATTGCCGAATATGCACATGAAGGCAGATGGGTAAGACAGCAGCGCCTCCGTCTCTCCCGTACAGAGAAACTGGGAATTCTGAGAAGCATCGACAAGAATGCACAGCCGGAGAACCGCGTATACCGCTACAATTTCTTCTATGATAATTGTACGACCCGGGCACGCGAGATGATTCTCTCCAACATTGGGAACCAGAGTACCAACTTTAAAGATATCCCTACAACTTCTACCTACAGGGAAGAGATTCACAAACTCAACGGACAGCACCGCTGGGCAAGATTCGGCAATGACCTTCTTTTGGGTTGTCAGGCAGACCGCCCTATCTCACAAAGAGAATGGGAATTCTTGCCAGACAATCTGAGCAAAGACTTTGCCACAGAAGGAAGAACCGACTTTATTGATGCATCTCAGACTACAGACGGCAAAACCAATACAACAAGTGACAGCGGCTATATCACCCTGGTAGATGAAACATCCGATATTATCCCAGTCCAGGCACAAATAACAGACGATACTCCTGTTACACCACAAATGATAGCCATAGCCCTAGCAATCATCATTATAGGAACAACGGTAAGAGAATGTGTAAAAAAGAAAAACTACTGGTGGTTTGATGCCATCCTGCTTGTTCTGACAGGATTACCGGGACTGATTCTCTTTGCCATGATTTTCTCGCAGCATCCTACCGTACAGATAAATTTCCAGATTCTGATACTGAATCCGCTCAACCTCATCTTTGCCTGGAAGACTGTCAAGAGGATGAAAGCAGGTCGTCAGTATTGGTATTTCGAACTCCTGGGATGGCTTCTGCTCATTGCCCTGTTCATGCAGATATGGCAGAACTATGCTGAGGGTATGAGTATTTTGGCACTTTCTTTGCTAGCGAGATACTGCGTCAAGTCGACCATGATGGATTTAAGTCCAAACAATTACGGTTTGCAGAAGCATATCGTAAAGAAATTCAGAAAGAATAAATAGACATTAAAACATACGTAAGGAAACGATTGGCACAACATCGTTTCCGAGCAGAAGAAGATAAACAACAATGATGGTAAACAGATATATCACAGCCCTTTTGGTTGTCCTGGCGGCAACCGGCATGGAGGCGCAGACTTATCAGCAGGCGCTGAAGTTTGCGCTTACGGATATATCCTACGATGAATTCATCCAGCAACCGGAGGCGAAGGCATTGGAGGAGGACATTCTCTGCGTGCTCAAAGCCATCAAAGCGGCATCAGAAGATGAGAGCATCGCAACGCATCATCCTATCCTGTCGGCAACGCTTGCCGCCAATTCTTCTGACATTCTGACAGACATTCATTCACATATTTATTATGATTCCCCTACGGAGCATAGATACAAAGTTCCGTATGGGAGTATTGTTATTCGAGGTCCAGACTGCTGATTTTATGCTTTCAGTAAGCAAAACTCAGAAGATTTGCCATAAAAACAGGTAATAATTGGCAATTCCTTGCAGATTTACAGATATTTTTAGTAAATTTGCAAGCTAGTTATAAACAACAGGAGATTTTACTCCCAAACATCATCGAATAATAATAAAAAATAAATATACAATGAACTTTAACAAAATTCTCCAGTCATTGTTTGGCAACAAGTCAACTCGCGATATGAAGTTGATCCAGCCAATCGTAGAAAAGATCAAGGCAGAGTATCCTAAGATGCAGGCCTTAAGCAATGACGAACTTCGTGCAAAAACAAAAGAACTTCAGAAGTACGTACAGGAGTACGCCAAGGAAGAGAAGGCTAAGATTGCTGAACTCAAGGCTAAAATTGAAGACACTCCTATCGATGAGCGTGAAGGTATCTTCAATCAGATCGACAAGTTAGAGCAGGAAGCACTTGACAAGTATGAGGTAGCCCTCAACGAGGTTTTGCCTCAGGTTTTCGCTATCGTTAAGGATACTGCTCGCCGTTTCGCTGAGAACGAGGAAACAATAGTTACTGCTACCGACTTCGACCGCGAGCTGGCTTCTAATCCAGCTAACGACTTCGTTACCATCGATGGCGACAAGGCTATCTATCACAAACACTGGACAGCCGGCGGTAATGATATGAAGTGGGAAATGATTCACTACGATGTACAGCTCTTCGGTGGTGTTGTTCTCCATCAGGGTAAGATTGCCGAGATGGCTACCGGTGAGGGTAAGACCCTTGTAGGTACAACACCTATCTTCCTGAATGCCTTGACTGGTAATGGTGTTCACGTCGTTACCGTGAACGACTATTTGGCTAAGCGTGACTCTGAGTGGATGGGACCTCTCTATATGTTCCACGGTCTCTCTGTAGATTGCATCGACAAGCACCGTCCTAATTCCGACGAGCGTCGCAAGGCATACCTGGCAGATATCACCTTCGGTACCAACAACGAGTTCGGTTTCGATTATCTTCGTGATAACATGGCTACCAACCCAGCCGATCTGGTACAGCGCCAGCACAACTACGCCATCGTCGATGAGGTCGACTCAGTGTTGATTGATGATGCCCGTACCCCATTGATCATCTCTGGTCCTATTCCAAAGGGCGACGACCAGATGTTTGAGCAGTATCAGCCATTGGTTGAGAAACTTTATGAGGTACAGCGCAAGCAGGCTACAGAATTGCTCGCCGAGGCTAAGCAGAAGATTAACGAAGGTACAAAAGCTAAGAATCAGGAACTCCTTGATGAAGGCTTCCTCGCACTCTTCCGTTCTTACAAGGCATTGCCTAAGAACAAGCCATTGATCAAGTATCTTTCTGAGGAAGGTATCAAGGCTGGTCTGCTGAAAACCGAGGAGTACTACATGGCAAACAACAACCGTGAGATGCCTAAGGCTACTGAGCCATTGTACTTCGTAGTAGACGAGAAAATGAATTCTGCCGACCTTACCGATAAGGGAACCGACTGGTTGGCTAAGCAGGTAAACGACAAGGAACTCTTCGTATTGCCTGATATCACAACAGAAATGAGTGAACTCGAGGCACGTACAGACCTTACCGACCAGGAGCGTCTTGACAAGAAAGACGAGATGCTGGCTCACTATGGTGTACAGAGCGAACGTGTTCACACCTTGCAGCAGCTCCTGAAGGGTTACACCATGTTCAATAAGGACGACGAATATGTTGTCATGGACGGACAGGTGAAGATTGTGGATGAGCAGACAGGACGTATCATGGAAGGCCGTCGCTGGAGCGATGGTTTGCACCAGGCTATTGAAGCTAAGGAGCACGTAAAGGTAGAGGCTGCTACACAGACCTTTGCTACCATCACACTTCAGAACTACTTCCGTATGTACCACAAACTCGCAGGTATGACCGGTACAGCAAGTACAGAGTCAGGTGAGTTCTGGGATATCTACAAACTCGATGTTGTTGAGATTCCAACCAACCGCCCTATCCAGCGTAAGGACTTGGATGACCGTGTATACAAGACTGCCCGCGAGAAATATCGTGCAGTTATCGACGAAATCGAGGAAACACGTAATGCTGGCCGCCCAGTCTTGGTAGGTACAACATCTGTCGAGATTTCTGAGTTGTTGAGCAAGATGTTGAAGATGCGTAACATTCCTCATAATGTATTGAACGCTAAGCTGCACCAGCAGGAGGCTCAGATCGTAGCCGAGGCAGGTCGCTCAGTAAACGGTAAGGGTGCCGTAACCATCGCTACCAACATGGCAGGTCGTGGTACCGATATCAAGCTGACTCCAGAGGTAAAGGCTGCAGGTGGTCTTGCCATCATCGGTACAGAACGTCATGAGAGCCGCCGTGTAGACCGTCAGCTCCGTGGTCGTGCTGGTCGTCAGGGTGACCCAGGTTCTTCTGTATTCTATGTATCATTGGAGGATAAGCTGATGCGTCTGTTCGCTTCAGAGCGTATCGCCAAGGTTATGGACCGTCTCGGTTTCGAGGATGGCGAGCGTATCGCCCACATGAACGTAATCGCCTTCTTGAACGCGGAGTTCTACTACGCGTCCCGGCAGTTTGCAGGACACTCTGTATTCTGATACTTCTACCTCGCCCTGAATGGTGTCATCCTTCTGTTCCAGGGTGAAGAAACCGATGACGCCTACGAGAATGACTACTGCTGTAAAACCGATTACAGCGAGCAATATGTTGTTATGCTGTGATTTCTTAGACATTTTGCTTAATCTGAATTTGTTATTATTATTACTGCAGGATACCGAGCGCCTTGTTCAGCCCAACCTGAGTCAGCTTCACGTCGATTTCTGCATCAATCTTCTGGCTCTGTGCTTTCTGCCAGGCAGTCTGTGCAGCCATCACGTCGGTAACCTCCATCACGCCTTCCTTGAAACCGAGGTTGGCGCATCTCAGGTTCTCATCTGCACTGGCGATGTTCTTCATTGCCATGTTGAGCTTCTTCTGGGCTTCCTTTACCTTAAACTGGCTTTGAGTAATCTGCAGATGAATCTTCTCTCTCGTATCATCCAGGTTCATCTGGGCGATATTGCTGGCAGCCTTGGCGGCTCTTACCCTGTAGGCGCCGTCGAACCAGTTCCATACCGGAACATGAACCATCACGCCTACGTTCCAGACTCCGGTAAACTTCTTCTGGAAACCATTGAATACGTTCGGGTTCGAAATCATGTAGCCGCCTGTCAGCATGACGTGAGGCAGATTGATGGCGCGAACCATTTTGGTAGCTTCTTTAGAGATGTCGAGCGCATTCTGCAGCATGCGGAGTTCCGGCCGGGTGTTCAGCGCCGAATCCTGTGCTGCCACTTTCTGCTGCTCGGTGTCAACAGGAGTTCCTGATAAAGCCAGGGTTTCCTTATCTTCATCGGCAAGTGTGATTTCCTGGTTCATCGGAATGCCGCAGAGCTGGCAGAGCAGCATCTTCGACAGAGCGAGTCCGTCTTCTGCTTGGGTAATCTGCATCTCAGCCTCGTTCACTTTCACGTCTACCTTCAGTCCGTCTGCCTTGGTGGCTACTCCCTGCTGAATCATCTTATGAACATCCTCGTTCAGTTTCTTTACGAGGTCGCGGTAACTGATGGCGAGTTTCTGCTTCTGCTTCAGCGAAACGGCGAGCCAGTAAGCCTGGTCTATGCTGTAGAGCGTGCTCTGGGTCTGCTGGTCGAGATCATTCTCTGCAATCTGCTCTCCGATGTCGGCAATCTTGTTGGCTGCAATGATGGCTCCACCCATATAGATAGGTTGGCGAACCATCACGCTTCCAGCCCAGATATTGCGGGTGTCGGTGCGGAAAGCATCTACCAGTTTCTCTCCCAGCGCATTGCCTTGCTGCTGCAGGGGTCCCAGTTTCTCATTCAGCAGTCCGCCTATCTGCTGCGCTATCTCCGGGGTAATCATTCCCTGACTTACAAGTTGGCTCATCAGATTGCTGGCTCCTCCCGATATTCCTCCGGTAACGGTAGAGCCGATATTGCTGAATGTTGATTTCTGACCGTCGTTCAGCAGCGAAATCTCCCTGCTGAACCATTCGTAACCGCCTAAAGCATCTACTTTAGGAAGATATTTGGTACGTGCCGATTTCTTCATGTTGTACGCCACGTCTTTCTTGAGCTTCGAGGCATTGAGCTGCTTGTTGTTGCGCAGCGCCATGGCACGGCAACTGTCAAGGCTCAGCGTTTGTGCCTGAGCCCCAGCAGGAATCAATGCTCCCATCAGCATGATAAGAGTTATATATTTTTTCATCCTTTGTTTATAATATTATATAATATTGGATGCAAAATTATGGAATTATTCTTAAATGACAAAGAAATTTTGTTTATCAAATCTTTAAGAATCAAAAATTATATTGCATTGTGGAAAAATAGAACATACCTTCTGGTTTTCCGTAATCCCTTAATCGTCTGTTTCTTAGAAATTCACCCGTTCTGTCTCGCCCCAGGTAGGGTCTACGGTAATGCCTATTCCACCACCCGTACTGTCGTCTCCGCCACCGAATCCGTCAGCAATGGAAATCTCGGTATAGGTTGTTTGGTTCTGATGGATTTTCAAATCGGCTTTTTCAAAACTCTTTACCACCTTTGCATCGGCATCCAGAAAGCTGATACTCATCTTGATGTTCTTCTCTTCTTCATGTGGGAAGGTGTAGACGGTAAAGTCTCTGCCGCCATCTTTCATACTGAAATTCTCGGTCTGACGGCTGTTCACGCAGCCGAAACCG